>JACCDX010475857.1_pt1 | contig 36192 bp, 30 predicted proteins | sample 7449681 | NCBI WGS metagenome assembly JACCDX01 (sample SAMN15323450, study PRJNA562643) | freshwater metagenome | isolation source: river surface water | place: USA:Blue River Watershed | collected 2017-08-18
TCAAAATGATGATACTCCTGCTGCTCGTGGTTTTATTAAATCTAGTTTTCTTGACGGTCTTCAAGGTCATGAATTCTTTTTCCATACCATGGGTGGTCGTGAGGGTTTAATTGATACAGCGATTAAGACAGCTGAAACAGGATATATTCAACGTAAATGTATTAAGTTTTTAGAAGATTTACTTGTAAATTACGAGGGTCTAGTGAGAACAGCAAATGGTATATTGGTTCAATACTTATATGGAGATAGTGGAATTGACCAACAAAAACAGACCCAAGTAAAAATTAATTTGATTAATATGAATAATGATAATATTAAAGAACAATTTACATTTAATGAAGATGAAATTAAACAATTAGATAAGAAATTTAAAATAGATGTAAGTAAATTTAATAAAAAAATATATAATCAAATGGTTGAAATGCGTGATAAATTACGTTCTATTTATTTTCATGCAACTGCTAATTATAAAGTAATTGAAGATGGATTTATGCTTCCAATCAATTTACTTCGCATTACTCAAGAAATTACATCAACTGATAGTATGGATATTAATCCAGAATATATTATGGAACAAATTGAAGATTTATTAACAAATTATGATGATCGCTTTATTACTATGATGAAAGTAGATTCTAATTTACTTAAAAAAGATGATCAAGCTTATAAGTTTATGTTAAGACTTGCATTATATGAATATATTTCTCCTCGTAAATGTTTAGTTGAATATAAAATTAATAAAAAACATTTTGATGAATTAATTGAAAATATTCGTGTATCCATCTCTCGTGCTTTAGTAGAGCCTGGTGAAATGGTTGGTGTTGTGGCGGCTCAATCAATTGGCGAGCCGACATCTCAGATGACTCTTAATACCAAGCATTTCGCTGGTGTTGCTAGTAAAGGTTCTGCTAATAGTGGTGTTCCACGTATTAAAGAAATTATGAGTTTCAGTAAAAATATTAAAACACCTCAAATGACTATTTATTTTGATGATAAATATTGCACTAGCAAATCAGATACTAATTTGATTGCTTCATATTTTAAACATTTAACAATTCGAGAATTAATTGATACTGCTGAAATATATTATAATATGGATAATGATAAAAAAGATACATTATCAGAAATATTAGATAATGATAAAGTAAGTAATCCATTTTATGTAAATAATGCAAAAGAAAGTATTAAATCATTACCATTTGTAATTCGTCTAACAATGAATTTAGAGAAAATGATGGAAAAAGAAACTACTCTACTAGATATTAAAACTAAATTTATTACATATTGGTATAAGAATTTTTCAAATCTTAAAACTGTAAAGAAATCTTATAAAGATATTTTAGTAAATGTTGATAAATTGGCTATTCTTAGTAATAATAATAATATTATTCATATTCGATTTAGATTGAATGAATTTAATTACAGTTTATTAACCAATTTTCTAAATATTATATTAGATGTTATTACATTAAAAGGTATTGATAATATTGAAAATGTATCCCAAGTTCAAGAACGTAGAATTATTTTTAATGATAAGGGTGATACATTAGTTGAGAAAGAACATATTGCCATTACAGATGGTATTAATCTAAATGGTATCAAATTATTAAAAGGAATAAATCATTCTAGAACAAAAATTAATGATATTATGACAGTATATGTTAATTATGGTATTGAGGCAGCACGAGCTGTTATTATTAATGAATTAATTAATACCTATGAAGCCGGCGGTGCTGGAACAGTAAATCATGCCCATATTTCATTATTAGTTGATACTATGACCTATAGTGGAGAAGTAATTAGTATCGACAGACATGGTATGAATAAAGTAGATAATGACCCTATCAGTAAGGCGTCATTTGAGAAAACAATGGATCATTTTATAAATGCAGCTATTTTTAGTGAAACAGATAAAATGACATCAGTATCATCACGTGTAGCACTAGGTCGTGTAATTCCAGGAGGAACAGGTGCATTTGATTTGATATTAGATACTGATAAATTAAAGAATTCTGAATATATTGAGGATGAAACAGGTGGAAGAACAAATTTCATTCTACTAAAATTAGACCCATTATTTGGGGATGTAATGAAGAATGGATTTGCACGAAATGATTTCTTCATTCCTAAATAAAATTTTGTTTATAAATTAATATAATGAATAAATATATAGTGATTATTATTTTTTTTATTATTATTATAATTATATTAGTTACTTTAGTAATAATATATAGTAAAAAAAATAAATCTATATTATCTACTGTTCCTTTATCAAAAGGAAATGTATCAGCTTTATTATCTATTAATCCAGAACCAAAATTATTATCAACTAAATTAGTTTTAAATAATGTATCACCTACTACACAAATAATTAATCAAGATACTAATCCAATTATTAATCAAGATACTAATTATACTCAAGTATATGAACCAAATTTATCTACACTATCAATATTATTACCATCAATATCTAATAAATTAATAATAGAACAAGATTTAATTGATGGTATAGAAGGGACTGATATTGTATCAACTGGACGTGATAAAATATTGTATAATAATTAAATTAATTTAATTTAATTATTATAAATACTCGTCAATATTATCAGGTAATTCATTAATATTAATTTTATATGTATTTTTCATTAAATGCAACATTTTCATATCACTTTGATCAGACATTTTAATAAAACTAATACTTACACCTTTTTTACCAAAACGTCCACAACGACCAATACGATGAATATATGTTTCTTTATCAGGTGGCATATCATAACAAATTACTAGATTAACTTGAGGAACATCAATACCTCTAGCTAATAAATCTGTTGTTAATAATAATCTTGTTTTACCATCACGAAACTCTTGAACAATATTATTTCTTTCTTGTTGTGTCATTTTGCCATGAATTGTAGTAATTGAAAAATTTTGTGATTTTAATTGTTCTTCTAACCATTGAACTTTACGAATTGTATTACAGAATATAATTGCTTGAGTTGTTGAAATTAAATTATAAATATCAATAAATACATCTAACTTATTTTCTTCTACTTCAACATCAATATAAAATTGACTAATTAAATCAACTGCTACATCTGTATTTTTTAATAAAATTTTAATTGGGTCTTTCATAATACGATCTGTTACTTTAAATACTGAATGAGTTAATGTAGCAGAGATTAATACTTTTTGACTTTCTTTTGGAATACTTAATAATAATGTATTTAAATCAGCACAATCTTTTTCATTAGTCATATTATCTGCTTCATCTATTACAAATTTAGTAATATTCTCAATATTTAATCGTTTTGCTGTAATCATATGCTGAACACGACCAATTGTTCCAATAATAATATTATTATTATATGTTTTAATCTCTGTTCCTCCTACACATAAGGATACAGATAATGAACTATATTTAGTTAAATTAATAGCCACATTATATACCTGATTTGCAAGTTCTCTTGTTGGTGTTAAAATAAGTGTTTTACTGTTATTATCTTTTAATTTATTTATAATACCTATTAAAAAAGTAGCAGTTTTACCAGTTCCTGACTGAGATTGAATAATACAATCCTTTCCACTATTTATGGCTTCTATACCTTTTATTTGAATAGGCGATGGTGTATTAAAACCATTCAAATATATACCCTTTAATATTAAAGGATCATCTACTAAATTATCAAAATTTTTATGTTCTTTTATATCTTTATTTGTTTCTTTATTTGTCTCCATTTAATCTAAGATTATTAATAATATGAATATTATTCTTTATAACACATAATACATATGGGTAAAGAAAAATTGATATATACACTATTTAAAGCCATATTTCTATATTAATTAAAATGGCTACTCAAACAACCAAATACCAAGACTTTATCCCAAAAGATCTTACTTTTACTAAATTTGAAGAAAATGAACGTTCCAAAGGTCAAAACATCGGTTATCCCCGCTATAAAGATGATAAATCTGCATTATTGCTTCAAGCTCCATGGATTAAATTAAATGCGTATGGTGTTCCTCGTGAAGGCGAATATTATAAAGATGCTGCTTCTCGTGCTTTTATTAAGGTTCCTCTAGATTTATCTAATCCTGAAATTAAAGAATTTTTCAATAAAATTAAGGGTATTGACACATATATGGAATCTGCTGAGTTTAAGAAAATGCAATTTGGTGCTAAAGCATCTAAATATAAGTATGTTCCTATTGTTCGTGTTCCTGAAGAAGATGAAGATGAAGAAGAAGATGATAAAAAGAAGAAATATCCCCGTCCTCCATACATGAAAGTTAAATTAGATGTTACTTGGCCTGATACTCAGGTTAAAACTCAAGTTTATACTTCAATTATGAAAGATGGCAAACGTGAACGCGAACAAAAGGAAGTTGAAACAGTTGATGAATTTGCAGCAGTTGTTCGTTATCTTTCTACAATTCGTCCCATCATTCGTCCTGTTAAAGGCTGGTGCGAAAAGAAAGCTAAAATTGGAAGTGATACAATGTTATATGGTGTTACATTCAAACTAATTAAGATTGAAGTTGAACCTGCTGAAGGTAATAACAATCCTCTTTTAGGTTCAGCTAATGCTGCATTTATTGACAGCGATGATGAAGATAGTGTAAAGCCTTTATCTAAATTATCAGTCTCAAATAATAAGACTTCTGTTCCTCTAAAGATTAATAAAAAAGAGGAGAAAGAGGAAAACAGCGAAGGTGAGGAGGAAGATAACACCAAAGGTGAGGAAGAGGAAGATAACACCGAAGGTGAGGAAGAGGAAGAAGAAGAAGAAGAAGAACCAATTCCTCCTCCAAAGAAACAACCATCCTCTAGCAAATCAAAGGCAACTGCTGCTGCAGCTAAGCCAAAGAAGAAGTAAATAATAAAATATTATTTTATGAATTATATAATGTATTTAAATATTTAAATACATTATATGATATATATTCATGACATCAAAGGTTCCTTATAGAATAGAAGAGATTGATTTAAATAATATAGTTTATACAGATATTAAATCAAATAATAAAAAGGTTATTATTTATATAAAATACAATGATAATAATAAATTAAAAAATTTTGTATTTCAAACACCTACAATAATATCATCAAATAATATACAATGTAAAAATAATATATTTGAATTAGATGTTCCATTAATATGTAGAGAGCAAAATAAAACAAATAGTTTTATTGATTTTTTAACTTCTATAGATAAAAAAATGGTTAAAGATGCTAAAAATAATAATAAATGGTTTGAAAGATTTTCACATGTTAAAACAATGAAATATCAAAAAATTATTAGAAGTTCAAATGAACATAAAAATGGTGTTATTAGACTTAAGTTATTAAGAAGTAATGAATTTGAAACAATAGTTCATTTAAATAATAATAAAATTAATATTGAGGAAATAGTGAAAGATTGTTGGTTGAAATCTATTTTAGAAGTATATGCTATTTGGATTAATGAAAATGGATTTGGTTTATTTATTCGTCCTATATTATTAAGTTTAAAACCATGTATGAAAATAGCATATGATTATAAATTTGTTGAAGAAAGTGAGGATGAAAATAATGAATATGAAATAGGAGATACTAATATCGATACATCAATATTCGTTCGCAATGAAAGTGAAATTACTTCTTCTGTGTTAGAAATGCCTAAACGAAATAGCGATATTGATTTTCATAATGATAATAATGATAATGATAATAATGAAACAGATAGTGATGAAACAGTTCAAAATAATAATTTAAATTCAACTACAAGTTCGGATTAATAAATTAATTAATAAATTAATAATATGATTATAAAGACATCATAAATATTATTATCATATGGAACCTACATATGATAATAGTAGTGTATATAGAAAACTAAACCTTACATCACAGGAAATTCTTTTACTTAGATCTCTTGAAGAATTCTATAACAATAGTATATATTTTAATTTACTATTAAATATTATAGAAGGCACTAGTATTATATCTAGAAGAACATTTGAATATTTTGTAACTAAATATTCAATGCTCCATAATATTTCATATGAACTTGAAGAAAAAGGGATTAATTATGTATTTATTGTTCATAGCTCATATAAAGACCAATTAAAAGCTCATAAGAAAAAATACTTTGATCCATTTGGAAGGGGAGATCGAATACCATTCTTTTCAAATAATGATTGTGTTATAACTACTATAGGGCAATTAAATTTTTATAGATGGTTTTTTACAAAAAGAATATATGATTATTGTGTATCTAATTATACTGTAATTCAAAATGAATTATTATCAAACAAAAATATAAAAAAAAGATCTAGATATAATGCTAGTAAAAAAAGAAGCACTAGTTGTAAAAAACAAATTAGTTATATTAAAATAGAATATAATCCTAATAATGATAGAGATATTATTGTTTCTTTTGAATAAATAAAAATTGATATTATTATGTATTGAATTAATATTTTATTATATAATAAATGCCTAAACCGACAGATAAAAAAGCTACTATTATTGCCTCAAAGGAAGAAGTAGAGGATATTATTAGTGATGTTGAGAGTGAACATGAAGATGATTCTAATGATGATGTTGATGAAGTTGAAGTTAAAGATAATGATAAAAAGAAGACTAAATTATCTGTAGAAGATATGTTTATCGACATTAACAAACAGTTAACTCTATTAGATGAGGCTGAAACTGAATTTCTTGAAAAAGAAAAAGAGTTTGAAAAAGATAAAAAAGAACATGTAATTTATCGCAAAAAAATTATGCGTCTTGTTAATGGATATTATAAACAAATTGAAAAGGAACATAAAGCACTTGCTGGAAAAAAGAAAAAACCACGCAAGACTGAAAATGCTGGAAAAGGTGGGTTTAATAAATTAGCAGATGTTCCTCAAATTCTTCGCAATTATATTGGTATTGATGATGAACAAATGTCTCGTCCTCAAGTTACTAAATTATTAAATCAAAAATTTAGTGAATCTGGTTTAATGAAAACTAAGAAAGATGATAATGGAAAAGAAATTAAAGTTATCATTCTTGATAAAACTGCTGCAAAAAAATTAAAATTAACTGAAGGTCATGAAATTCGTAATCGTGACATTCAAACATTTATTGCGAAGTTTTATAAAGAAGATAAAGAAATTAATGCGTAATCATTAATAATGTTTTTTTATTATCTTCTGTATCATTATAAATTATATTTAATTTAATTGCAAATATATAATTATTTATATATTTTAAATTAATTAGATTTCCTTCTTTATAAGGTATCCAATCTTTTATTTTAAATTCTGGTATATTTATACCATAAATATATTGATATAAATTTATATTAATTATATAATAAATATAATCATTTTGCCATATATAATTATCTGGTAATATTAGATTAATTATTAAATGACCATTAAAATCACCACCATTATTAAATATAATAAATGGATGGGTGCAATTAAAATAAAAAGAAGTTTCTATAAATTCTTCAATTGAATTATTATATTGTTTTCTTTTAATTTTTATTTTTCTTATATTATTATTATTTATATCATCTATTGTGCATTTTAAATTTAATTTAATATTATTATTATTATATGAATGATATTTTAATGGAAGTTGATTATAATATTCAGCATCATCTTGATCCCAAGATATAGTGTCAGTATCTGAACAATCTATTGAAGTATTTTTTTTATTAGGAATTATCATTCTATTAAATAAACCTAATATATCATTAAAATCATATACTTCTATATTATTTATAATTTCTTCAAGCATTTTATCACTCATTTTAAATAAATTTTTAAATTTTGATGATTTAATAAAACTATTGTTTTCATTATTTTCCTTAAACCAATTTTCTAAAAATGTTATTAATTTTGATTTAGTTGGTTTATTTAAATTATCATATTGTAATCTAGTTTTTTCATTTATTAAAATATTATAAGCATAATTTATTTGTTGAAATTTTTCTGTATTTCCTGTTACTTTATCTGGATGATGTATTTTAGCTAAATTTTTATAAGCTTTTGTTATTGTTTCATTATTTGCATCTTTTGATATTGAAAGTATTTCATATAAATCCATATTTAATATATACATTAAGTTTCTAAATAGTTGTGTTATGTGTTATTCTAATCTTCGATTTTAAGGAACATTTCCTTTTATAATCTTTGATTTTTAATCGCTAACATCCTTGAGTGTGTAGTTAAAAAAGTTCCTTTTTTAACTGCACCATACTCAGTTGTTATAATCCCTTAATAGTTGTTATAACTTCCTAAATAGTTGTTATAACTTCCTAAATACTAGTTAATTTATCTAAAAATTCACTTATATCTTTAATCGTTCTATCTCCATCATATTCTCTAACAACTGTATTATCTTCAATCATAATTGTAGGGAATGCTTCAACTTTATATTTATTAAATACTTTAGTATCTTTATCAGCATCATATATTATAAAATTATATTTATTAGAATATTTTTTACTTATTTCTTCCCATTGTGGTTTAAATTTTATACAATGACCGCACCAGTCTGCTTTAAATAATATTACATTTATTTTATCACCTCCACCTATTTTATTGTATTTTAAATTTAAATATTTTGCTTTATACATTAAATACTTTTTATGATATGAATTATTATATTCACTCATTATAATTATGTTATAAAAAATTAATTATATTATAAATAATATAATGAAATCCCATTATGAACTAGTATGTGATTTTAATAAAGCATTTGATTATAAAGTATATAATCTACATGAAGGAAATCCATTAGAGTTAAATCCTAAAGATGCACAATATAGATATGATTTAATTCATGAAGAAGGCATTTTTGAATTAGGTATTGCTATTAAAACTAATAACAGAGTAGAAACAATGGATGCAATTGCTGATTTATTATATGTTTTATATGGTGCTTGTTATACTTATAATTTAAATCCAGATTTTTTTATAAAAGAAATTGATTTGAATGATTTAAAAATGTTTGTTATTAATAATGATTATAATGATTATTATAATGATTTAATAATTATTATTAATAAATTAAAATATTCATTATTAGAAAGTAAAAATGTAATTGAATTATATTCTATATTAATAAATGCTATAATTATTACTTATAAATTAGGATTTAGTTTGAGAATTAATGTTGATAAAATTTTTCGTTTAGTTCATGAATCTAATATGTCAAAATTATGTATTAATGAAGAAGAAGCAATTTCTACAGTTGAGTGGTATATTAATAAACGAGAACAACATAATTTATATTATGAACAATATTGTAATGAATATGGATTAGAATCAGATAAAGCTAAATCAGTATATTGTCCATATGATTCTCCATATTATTATAAATCTGGTGATTTTTATTTGATTAAGAATAAATCAACTGGAAAAGCACTTAAATCAATTAATTATAAACCAGTTAAGTTATAATACTTCATTTTTTTCATATAAATAAATATATCCATAAGATGCAGTATTATTAATAAATCCATCTATATCATTAATAAATGATATGTTGCTATCATTAGCAATATACCATTTATTATCTTCTTTACCAAAATATATATAATGTCCTCCACCATAAGAACCACTATGAATAATACCACCTTTTAATTTATAATTATGTCTCCATTCTAAAGGTATTATAATTTGTCTATTATCTTTTTTCATTTGATTATTAAATCTTTTTAATACAATTATTAAATTATTAGGCCATTTAGTAGTAATTGTTTTTCTTCTAGCAATTGTTTTCTTTTTACAATTTTCACAACTATAAGCAGTATCATTTACTAACTTTTCTATTTTTTTATATTCTCTATATAAATCTGTTAAATGTAATATATTATTATTTAGCGGTAGTGGTAGTGGTAGTTGTAAAAATAATTCAGTTTCAGTATGAACACTTTCTTTAAGACAATTTAACATTTTACACTTAATATTAATTGTAGTATTAATGCCAAATAAATCATATAATTTATTATGTGTTATTTTATCTAAATTATCAATATAATCTAATAAATAAATCATAAATTCATAACTATCTTCTTGTCCAAAACTAGCAAATTGGGTATTTAATTTAGCTACTATATTTTTTACATTAATTGGATTAAATAGAGAACCATTAATATAACTATTTATATTTACTCCTATTAAATTATCTTTATTTATTTCTCTAAAATCTTTTGAATTAAATAGTAATTGTAGAGATGAATTAAGATAACAACTATTACCTATATTTATTATACCTTTCATATAATATTATTAATAAATACTATTTATATAAAAATTGATAGGGCGCAAGAGCATTCCCTATTACTACCAAAGGTTATTATAAAACTACACTTTTTGTGTAGTTTTATAAAAATTGATATATTATATATTTAAAATCAATATATATTAGTATTAATGGGAAAAATCATATTAAAGTTAGTAGGATATCCTGTAAGTGATTATGATATTGATGTTGAAGAAAATAATTTTAAAGTATCAGATCTAATATCATTCTTAATTGAAAAAGGAATGTCTTTTCAAGAACTACGTGAAATTAAATTTATTCATGCTGGGAAAAATATAGAAGAAGATATTACTAAAGTATATATATTAGATAAAGATGAAAACTTTACAATTTATCTATATACTAATAATATCGATATTAAAAAAGAATTAGCAAAGAATTTATTTGATTCTAATGATGATGAAGAGATAGAAGCTCCAAAGAAAGAACCATTACCAGATAAAAAAGAAGAACATATAGAATTAACTAAAATTAATATGGATACTATTAAATTATTTCAAGAACCTGATTTTGTATATTTATTAAATATTTGTATTAATAAACCGGAATATTTTAATAAAATCGCTAGTTATATTTCTCATGGTAATATAACTAATGAAATTAAAATGATTGAAATTAATGATTTTAAATATAATGAAGAGTATGATAATATAATTCATATTCTTCAATCAATTAACTATAATAAAATTGATGAAAATTATATTAAAAATATTATTAATCATTTTGAAGGAAATATTAATCTTACTATCCGTTATATTATTAGTCATTAAATAATCTTTATTTATTAAAACAATTAAATCATTATAGACTCCTTCATCTAATATTTCTAAACCAGAGGTTAGAAAAATTGAATTCAGTCGCCCTAGGCTCCTTCATCTAATATTTCCCATAATAAAAATTGAGCTCAAGAACTAATGTTCTTTCACCCAATTTTTTATTATATATAGCTTTGCTATATATAATAAAAAATTGAAAATATCTTCGCTTTAAAGAATAGATATTATATAATTGAAATGTCTGTTATGAATTGGCAACAACATATTAAAAAATCGGTTTCTACCATGAATAAGCAAAAGGATGTATCCAATGAAAAGGGTTATTGGGAGGCTCCAATGTCTGCTCAACGTGGTAAAAATATTATTAATGAACAAGAAGTTAAACGAGACTGTCCTACTGGTAGTTTCGATCCTTATAAAATTCCTGATTTAATGAACCCTCGTTTATCTCGAGAGGAACAATTAGTGGAACGTCAAAATAAGGGTGATAAATTAACTAAAACTGAAAATATGATTTTGGTTAATTATATTAAAAAACAACAAGATAAGATTGATATGGATAAAAAGAATATTGAAAAATTAGGATTAAATGCTAAACCTGAAACTATGGAAGGTAAATTGCGTTTTTTATTTCTAATTTGTAAATATTATTTGGATAAAAAAATGTATGATATGATTTATTATACTATGAATAAAATCAAAGAATACAATATTCCAAGCCATATTTCTATTGAATATTCAGAACAAATTAAACAATATGAAGAACAAACTGAAGATCTAGATAAAGTTGAATTACAATTTACAAAGTTTCACAGCAGTATGCCTCCTCTTAATGAGAATGGTTTCATTCGACTTGACCCATTTCAAAAAGAGGTTATTGAACATATTGATGAGAATAAAAGTATGATTGTTCAAGCTCCTACATCTGCAGGTAAATCTATTTTAACATCATATCTTTACACTAAAGAAAATATTAAAACTCTTGTTATAGTGCCTACTGACCCATTAGCATGGCAAATGGCTTCTATGATTAGTAAAATCACTAAAAAAGACCCACCTATTATTACACGAACTTTTCAATCAGAAACTGCTCGTGAAGAATTAATTAAAAAGATTAAAAGTGTTGGTATTGTTGTAGGAACTCCTACATATTTAGTTGATTTTCTTCCATTAATTGGAGATGAATTAAAATTTGATTGGATTATTTTTGATGAAATTCATATGATTGGTTCAACTGAAATGGAAACTATTGCAAAAGTATATAATGATATTCCTACTATGGCTTTATCTGCTACAATTGGAAACGTAGAGATGCTTCGTGATTGGTTTGTTAAAATTGGTCATGCTAAAATGGATATTATTATTTGCGATAAACGCTTTTTTAATTTGCAAAAGTTTTATTATGATACCAAAGAAAATAAATTAATACGTATTCATCCATTTTCAACAGTATCTATAGATGATTTTATTAATGGTGATATTCTTAAAAAATCTTTAAATCCAACTCCTCCAGATATTTGGAATTTGGCGAATGAGATTGAAGAGATATTACCTAAATCACTTCAAATTGAAAATTATTTTGATGATGAACAACGTATTACTCTTGATCAATCAAATGAATATTTTATTAAAATACTTGAATATATTGTTAGTAATATTTCTAAAAAGAAAAAATTTATTGAAAATATTATCAAAAAATATAATCACAATATTGATAAAACTGAATATGATTTATATACTATTGCTATGACATTAAAAAAAGAAAATAAAACGCCTGCATTAGTATTTCAAACTAATTCTCATGAATGTCTTGAACTTGTTCGACAATTTAGTAAAACTATCCGTATTGAGGAAGAAAAAGCACATCCTCATTTATTAAAAGAACGGCTGAAATTACAAGCATTTGCTAAAGCTGAACAAAAGAAAATGGGTAAAGATATTACTGTTAAAGATAAACGTGGTAATAATAAAAAAGTAAGCATGGATATTGGTAGTCTTGGTGATAAAAAGAAAAATAAATTAATGATGAGCGGTGAACTAGAAAAAATGGAAATGTCTATACCAGATATAGCTATCTATGAACCTCATCCTGATTTTATTATGAATAAAGACCAATTATTTACTCATGCTAAAATGGAAGAATGGAATAAACAACTAAAAGCATTCTTTCCTCAAAATGGAAGTGAATACCATTATATTCTTTATCTTCTTTGGCGCGGTGTTGGTGTTTATTGCAAAGGCTTGCCAGACCAATATCTTCATATTATTCAAAATCTGGCTTGCAGTGGCAAGCTAGGTTTAGTTTTTAGTGATGATAGTTTAGTATATGGTGTATCAATGCCTTTTCGCACAACTATTATTACTCAAGATGAAAATATGAATAGTATGATTTATCATCAAATGGCGGGTCGTGCTGGCCGTCGTGGATTAGATAAAGAAGGTAATGTTGTAATGGTTGGATATTCATGGAATCAAATTAAAGAAATTACAACAAGTATTATTCCTACTATTAGTGGATGTGATACAATGTATTATGGTGCTTCCTTTGCTAGTCGTATGCCTGGAGGAGCACGTTGGAATAATATTAAAAAGAATTTTTTACTTGATACAATTAGTGATGATGATGCAAGTGAATTTTATTCAAGTATTGAAAGCACTTTGGATGATGGCTGGGAATTTGCTAAAACTGATAATATTGCATTTAATCATATGTTATGGCGGTTTCGTCATAGTGAAGATTGTATTAAAGTAGCATTTTTAATTACATTCATTCGTAAAATCTTTAAAAATTGTAATCCAACTAATGAAAATACTCAAATTGAATTTTCTAAGTTTATGGCTAATTTTATAGAAATTGTAGAAATAGCTGAAACAAAAGATGAAAGTAAGGTATTAACATTACCTGAGTGTGCCTCTAAATATCCTATTAAAGAACATATGAATAAACTAGGATTAGACGTGCCTGATAAAATAGATAATCAAATTTATAAATCTATTCAAATGAACAAACTTATCTATACTGAAAATAAAAGTGCTCTTCGTGAGAGACTATTTAATTTTGGTGAAAAAATTCGTAATATCCAACATTATTTTTTCCATTGTCAGGAAAGAGATATTACTCGTCTGTTAGGTAAATTAATTACACGTATTTGGTGGATTTATCATAGCAGTTCTCCAGTAATGGATAATATTGATAGATATGAAGAAGCTGTTTATAATAGTGAAGAAACAGATGAAAATACCGAAAGCGAAGATGAAACAGACGAAGAAAATGAAGAAAATTAATTATTTTATTATTTTATAACTAATATTAATATATATTAATAAATGAATATATCTGGAACTGTAGGATATACATTATTAAAACATAAATATATATATAAGTATGTATTAATGTTTGCAGACGTGCACGATGGTGTTAATTATTGTAATGATAATTCTATTATGATTGATGATTTTTTAAATAATAAAGACTATAATAATATATTATTGGAAGAAATAGTAAGAGATAATGAATCTATATTAACTGACTTATGGCCATCCTCTTTACATACTCAAAAATTAAAAACATTAAATAGAAATAATAAAAAAATTAGACCTGTTGATATAAGACCATTATTAGTTCCTTTTTCATGGGAAATTTTAGAAAATAAACCAGATATGGGTAATATTAAATTTAATATTTATTTAATTCCTTTAATTAATTTATTTGAGTTAAAACCAACTAAAATATTTAAAAGATATATAATACCTGAGATGAATTATATAGATGAAAGTAAAACATTTAAAGTATCACTAAAAACACATTTTTTAGAAATGAAAAAATTATTTGAAGAATTTAAAGAAAAACATAATAATTATATGAATTATGATTTAATATATATATATAATAATCATACTGATATATTATATATATTGAATGATATAATTAGTGCAATAATGGAATGGTATATATTATTATTAATTCATAATAATGATAAAAACACGATAGTGCATATAGGATTAGCTCATTCAGAAAAAGTATTAGAATTTTTAACAAAAGTATATCAATTTAGAATAGTTCAAGAAAATGGTATTAATAAATTAATAGATATTAATGATTTAAATATAAATGCAAATGCATGCACACGTATACCACTGGATATAAATAAATTATTTTAAACTCAACTATATTAATGAATAGAAATTTAGTATTTAAAGATGAAGACTATAATTCACCAGATGGAATGATGACATCAGTATGGGGTCCTCCTATGTGGCATATTTTACATACTATAAGTTTTAATTATCCAATTAATCCTACTAAAGAACAAAAAATTAATTATTATAATTTTTATAATAATTTAAGTAATATTTTACCATGTAAATATTGTCGTGATAATTTAGTTAATAATTTAAAAGAACTACCATTAAATAAAAATGTATTAAAAAATAGAGATTGTTTATCACGCTGGGTTTATTTATTACATGAAAAAGTTAATCATATGTTAGGCAAAAAGTCTAATCTAACATATGAAATGGTAAGAGACAGATATGAACATTTTCGTTCTAGATGTCTTAATTCTAATGAAATTAAAATGAAACACACTAATAAAGAAACAGGCTGCACTGAATCATTATATGGAATTAAAGGAAAATGTGTTCTAAATATAGTACCAAAAAATAAAAAAACAAATACATTTAAAATGGATCCTAAATGTAAAATAAAAAGAAAATCTAAAAAATAATTAATCTTCATTATAAGCTAGATTTTCCATATTTACATCTTCTAATTGTTTATCAATTGCATTCATTTCATCCATAGTTAAATTATGTTTCATAACATTTTGGTCTTCAATAAAAACTTCTTCAGAACTCTCTTCTGAACTCTCTCTTTCTTCTCTTTGTATTTGTTTTTCTTGTTTCTTTGGTGGAGGTGTTTTATTATTTTGAGCCATTTGTTGTTGCATCATTTGTTGTTGCATCATTTGTTGTTGCATCATTTGTTGTTGATATAATTGTTGAGCCATTTGTTCTCTTAATGAATTCTCTTTTATAGATTGTTCATTATTATTTTTTTTATTTTTTAATTGGGATTGGGATTGAGATTGGGATAATTTAGATTTTATTTTATTTTGAAATTTAAAATAAACTAATGCAATAATTATTAATACTAATGCTAATGCAACCCATTTAAATTTAGGATGACGAACAATTACCATAGCTTTATTAATTAAAGATGATTTTAAATCACCTTTAGATTTATGATGTGATGAACTTGAGCTTGAACTTGATTTATATTTAGATGAAACAGAACTAGATGATGTAGATGATGGAGAATTTGTAAAACTTTCTACAATTTTTTTAGCAGCTTTAGCAACTTTAGTAGCTTTAGCAGCTTTAGCCACTTTAGCAACTTTAGATGCTGTTTTTTCTACAGCTTTTTTAGATATATTAATTACTTTAACTTCAGATAATTCGCTACTTGACATTAAAAAATATAATATAAAAAATATTATTTTTAAACTAATCAAAAATATTGTTAATTATAATTAAAGTATTATGCGCTAAAATTTATTCATTATCTTAAATTTATATATAGTTAAAAAAATGGATAGAAAAAGAAAATTAAATAATTATGACAATTCTTTATCAAAATCTGTAAAGAAAAAATGTATTGATTGGACGTCTATGGTATCTGCATCTAGTATTAGAAATTATATGTTAGATGATCCTTTGATTGATTGGCTTAAATATTATAATATTACTAATATTAATAATATTAATATTAATCATATTAATCATATTAATAATAATATTAATAATAATATTAATCATAATAGTGATTATCATACAACATTTATTTTAGAACAAGGGAATATATTTGAAAAAATGGTTTATGAAAAATTATTAATAAAAGCGAAAAATGAAAATTATACTATTATTAAAATTAGTGATTGTAATGAAAGTCAATCTATTAATAAATTTAATGAAACTATTGAAATGATAGAGAAAGGAATTGATATTATATATCAAGGTGTATTACATGATTATAAAAATAATATATATGGAACTCCCGATTTACTAATTAGATCTGATAAATTTAATAAATTATTTAATCAAAATATTAATTTTAATAGAAAAGATTATTATTATGTTGTGGTTGATATTAAACATTCTACTTTACATTTTAATTCAAATAAAACATTTTTAAAAGATACTAATTGTATTCCAGCTTATAAAGGACAATTATTAATTTATAATAGATTACTAAGTGCGGTTCAAAAATATCAACCTCAATATAGTTTTGTTTTAGGTAAAAAATATGAATACACAAAAAATGGAATTACTATAATTGGTGATAATTATATGGAAAATATAGCCACTATTGATTATAAAAATAATGATGTTAAATATAATGATAAAGTAGATAAAGCTATTGAATGGATTATTAGAATGAGAAATGAAGGACATACTTGGAAATTATTACCGAAACCCTCAGTTAAAGAATTATATCCAAATATGAAAAATGATAGAGATATATATTATAAAAAAATTAAAAGTGAACTAGCTAATAAAATAGGAGAAATAACTAATATATGGTGGTGTGGATATAATAAAAGAGAAATAGCTCATTCAAAAAATATATATACTTGGAAAAATAAAAAATTAACTGCAAAAATAATGGATTTTAAAGAAAACAGTATATCTAAAACAGTGGATTATATATTAGATGTAAATAGAAATAATAATAATAATAATATTATTATTAGAACTGATGATTTAATATTATCAAATAATTGGAGAAATGATAATACATATTTAGAATTTTATTTAGATTTTGAAACTCTAAATATTCAAAATGGTAATTGTGATGAAAATATAAATGGAATTATATTTATGATAGGATTAGGATGGGAAGAAAATAATATATTTAAATATAAATCATTTGTTGCTAAAAGTTATAATGATGTAGATGAATTAAATATTATGAATGAAATGTGGGATTTTATTAATAATAAAAAAATAGAATTTAATAAAAATGAAATTAAATTTATTCATTGGTCAAATGCTGAAGTTAATTTTTATAATCAATTCTTAAATAAAAATCATAATTATAATTATAACTTAAATAATTGTTTGGATTTATATAAAGTATTTTTAAATAATAATGTTATAGTTAAAGGAGCATTGAATTTTTCATTAAAAACAATAGCTAGTGCTATGTATAATAATAAAATGATTACTACTAAATGGGATAATGCATGTAATAATGGATTAGATGCAATGATGCAAGCATATAATTTATATAAAAATAATATAGATGTATCCAATAATAATACAATGAATAATATTATTAAATATAATATGATTGATTGTAAGGTAATGTGGGATATATTGTTATATTTAAGGAATAATTATTAATTTTAATAATAAATGGGATTTGATAAATTAATAACATTTTTTAATAAAAATGTGCCTAATATAAGTGAAGAGTTATTTGATTTACCTCAAGTAGTTGCTAATCATATTTATTTTGATATGAATTTTCTTATATATAATTGTATTTATGAATTAGAAGAAGAAATAAATAAAATAATTATGATTATTTATGGAGTTAGTTATACTGATATAGATATAATTAATAATAAGCTTAAAAATATTTTTAATAAGTATCATTGGATAAATTTAGATATATGTATGAATGATATATTAGATGGTTCCAGTATTGATGAGATTATAAAAAATTTTAAAAATATATTAGATGAAAATATAATAGAATTATTAGGATGGTATATATATAATTCTATAAATCATCATATTATGACTACTCATCCAATTAATTTTATTAAAACAATTAATATATTTTATGACGGTATACCGACTTATTCTAAAATATTAGAACAAAGAAGAAGAAGAATGAAAAATTATTTAGATTCAAAAAATAGAAAAACAATATTCAAACAATATTTTGAAAATATGACTAATATAATTATAACAGAAGATGAAATAATGTATGATTATTTTGAATGGATAAATAATATGTATTCATTTGATAAATCACTTGGTCCTTATTCAGATATATTAATATATATTAGTAAATTTATTGAAACAAAAATGAATGAAACATTCAAAAAAAATAATAATCAAATAAAAATATATATAAATAACAGCACTAATTATGGAGAATCTGATTTTAAGATATTCAAACATATGATTGATAATAAAATAGATTGTGATATTGCAATACATTCATGTGATTCTGATTTTATATTTTTAATAATATGGCATCAACTTATGTCGATTGTTAAATCAAATAGTATTAATTTAATGTTAGTTAATTATAATCAATCAAATAAACATTTATATTATGGTAAAAAAATTATTAATAATTTAATAGATAAATATTCAAATATAAATAATATAGTCGATAATGTAAGTATTAATATAATATTTGATTTTTTATCTTTATTAATATTATTTGGAAATGATATTATGCCTCCAAGTTATGAATTAGGAACTGAATTAACTTTAAAACAGATATTTGAAACTCATTATATTTTATATAATAAAAATGAATTTATAGTAAATTTAAACAGTATAAATGTAATTAATTTTAAAAATTTAGGCGAATGGTTGAAATTAATAAAAAATTTAAATTCATTTCTAATTATTATATTAAATAGATTTTATAAAATACCATATAATTTAACTATTAATTTAATTGAAAAGTATCATACATTTGATGAAATTATTAAAAATTTACCAGATAATATGTTAAAACAAGAAAAAGGTTTTTATATAGAAAAAAATTCATATCAAAGTTTATATAATTATATAGTTTATAAGGCAACTAATATGACAGAAGATATATTTAATAGACCCTTTAAAATTTTTTTTGATAAAATAGAAAATGCTAAAGATAATTATATATCTATTACAAAAAATAATAATACAAATCAATATATGAATTTATTTATCTCATTAAATCAATTATTTTTTAATGATTTTAATATATATTCACCATATAGTATATTATATTATGGAGATAATATTGCTCCATCAATTGATATGATAATTAATTTTATTAATATGAATGATATGAATAATATTCAAGAATTATGTTATAAAATGATAATTAAAAATAATAAAATAGATAATTATTTTAATCCTATATCACATCATTTATTTATTACTCCATATTTAATTGATACATCTAATGATTATAATACAAATATTGATATTAAATATATCGATAGTTTATTAAATGTAATTGATTATAATATTAAAGGTATATGGTTTAAGAACGAAGGTATTATTAACAATTTTACTTTAAAAAATATAAATCCTAATATATTTATAAAATTTACAAATGTTATGATACCATTTTATCAATCTTCTTTTATTGATAGATTTTTTATTAATAATAAATTAATTAATATTCATTAATATTCTATGGAATTATAATGAATATTGACATTCCTAAAAATGAAAATAGAAAATTTAAGAATGGAATTTTAGCGAATAAACTTAAATATACTATAATTCAAGATGATTCAACTGATTTATCTAATATTGTTATGAGTATTAGAGCTGGTTCTTTATATGATCCACTAGAATATATGGGATTAGCGCATTTTTTAGAGCATATGTTATTTATGGGTAGTAAAAAATATCCTGAAGAAAATTATTTTAGTAAAAAATTAAAAGAATGCGGCGGAACTACAAATGCCTATACTGATAGTTTTGAAACTGTTTATTATTTAACATTATTAAGTAATAAAGAAAAATTAGATGAACTAAGTGATATATTTTCTAGATTTTTTATAGATCCATTATTTGATATTAATTGTGTTTCTAGAGAAATAAACGCAATTAATTCAGAACATATGAAAAATATAAATTCAGATAATTGGAGCAATAGACAAATTATTTATAATTTATCAAAAAAAGATAGTTCTATTAATAGATTTAGCACTGGAAATCATGAAACATTAGGTGATAATTATACTAAATTAAGAGAAACTATGATTAAATTTTACAAAAAATATTATTGTTCAAATAATATGTGTCTAACTATAACTAGTAATATTGATATAGATGATATCGAAAAAATAATTATTAAATATTTTAGTAATATATTAGAAAATATGGTTGAACATTTAGTATTAGATAAAAAAAAATATGATAGTTATAATAGTGAATATTTATTAATACCAGTAAATGATGTTAATTATATTATGTATTTTTGGGAAGTTCCACCTGTATTTTATTTTTTAGAAGATCATATTATAAATTTAATAGACCGTGTTATTAATTTAAATGCTGAAAATAATATATATAACATTTTGATTAATTCTAAATTATGTTCAGGGATATCAAGTGCATATTTAGAACCTGGTATTTATTTAGTAATTGTAAATTTATTGCCTAAAAATATAAATAGATCATTTCGTATTGTAAATAATATTATTAAAAGTTATTTTGATAATTTAAAAAATCTTAATTGGGATGAATTATATAAATATTTTATAAAAGAAAATAAATTAAATTATAATAATAATGCAAAACAAGATAATTTAGATTTAGCTATTGAAATGTCATTAAATATGCATTATTATAAAATAACTAATTATTATAATGCAAAAAAATTAATATTAAAATATAATTTATCAAAACTATATGATGTATTAAAACAATTAACTTTTAATAAAGCAAATATTATTTATGCAACAAAAGATACTTCTATAACAAATGGATTAGATTTCATTATTGATAAATATTATAAAAGATCATATACAAAATTAAATCAAAGTTATTTATCTGAAAATGAGAGAATATATGATGAAAATTTTAAAATTAATTTAAATATGGATGTTCTTAATATTAAACCAAAAATAATTCATCATTTAGATAAATATAATATTCCATTTGAATTAAAAGATGGATTATATTATGGAAGTGTTTCTAAATTCAATGAACCTTTAGTTTATGGACGTATTTATATATATTCTAGTAAATTATATTCAACTATATTATCATATATAGCTACATCTATTTCTATTAGTGTTATTAATTATTATATGCATTTAATGTTTTTTCAAGAAATATTATTAGGTTATAATATATTATTTAATGATATGTCATCAAATGGTACTTTAGTTTTAACAATATCTGGATTTAATGATAATTATGAAAAAATATTTAAGAGTATATTAGATAAAATCAAAACAATAAAACCAACTGATAATATTATTAATTCAAAAATAGATGATTATAAAGAATTTTTAAAAAATATGGATAATATATCACCATGGGCATATTCAAATATGATTATATCTCAAATGATGTTTAAATATAATTATAACTATCAAGATTTATTAAAAAATATAGGTTATTTAACTTTACCATTAATTAAAGAACGTATAATTTCATTAATTAATATGAATTATCAAACTATTACTATTATTTATGGTAATATTAATCCACCTAAATTATATAATGTAAATAATAAATCAAAAAATATTAAATTAGTAAAAGATAAATTACCACTTGATTTAACTATTAAACATCCAAATAAATTAGAAAAAAATAAATGTGTTCAAATGATATTTCATTGTGGTAAAGAATATGAGCCATTATTAGTTGCAAAAGTATATTTATTACAATCATTATTAGAAAGACCCGTTTTTGATATATTAAGAACTAAACATCAATTAGGTTATTTAGTTAATTCATTTATATTATCCACTGACAATAATTATTATATATGTATTAAAGTTCAATCAGAATATTCAACAGATATTATATTAAAGAAAATTGAAGAGTTCCTTATAGATTTTAAAGATTTATTAAAAACTTTCAATTTAGAAGAATATAAACAATCTATATATTCTATATTAACACAAAAACATAATAATATGGAAGAAATGGCAAAAGAATATATTAATGAAATTTATAATAGACAATTTATATTTGATAGAAAAATACAAATAGCTAAAGTAATTCATAGTATTCAATTAAGTGATATAGAAGAACTATATCACTTTATGATATTAAATAAAACTAAAGTAATTATTAATTAAAATCAAAGATTCTTAAAAACCAGGAGTTGATGTTAATAAATATTTAGCACCTGTAGCAGTGGCACTTTCAGTAGCAGTAGTTGCTGCTTTAGTTAAATCCATTTTATTGCAATTCATGAATATAAATATAACTATTAATGCAAATACTAAAAATAATAATCCACCTAATATCATATTATTTGTACTGCAATAAAAATTTTCTTGTTTTCTATCTTTATTTTGTTCACTTGAACTTGCGCCCATATATATATATATTATATAGAAAATAAAAAAATTATATATTTTATATATTTAATTTACACATTTTAATGGAGTTTCATTCTTATATACATTTCTATGGTAAAATAACTTACAATCAATAGCATTTTCTTTAAGTAATATTTCAAATTTAGATATTAATTTTTGTTTCTTTTTTGCCATAGACCATATATATTCATCAGTGGTTTTTTCATTGGGATGTGTCGATAAATATAAATATACTTCTACTTTTCTTCTATTTTTAGATACATCTTTATGACTACAAAATCTAATAGCTCTTCCTATTATTTGTAGCATTCTACTCATATTCCAATATGGTTCTAATATATGAACCTGACTAACTCTTAATAATGAAACACCTTCTTTTATTGATGGAGAACCTAACATTATTTTTATTTTTTCTCCATTTGCATTTTCTTTTTTATTAAATATATATTTAATTTCATCTTTTACTCTTTGGCTTTCATCTCCAGACCATATAGCATAACGTTTTTTACCTTCACCATGAGTCATATAATTTACATATCCATTATATTCTAAATATTTAATAAAAGATTTAATACCTCCTATATCTTTAAAATTACTATATACAAAAGTAGAACCTTCTGCTTTATTTATTTTATTTAATATTTTATAAAATTTTTTAGAATATTTTATCATATTTTTCTTTTTTAAATATTTTCCAACTAAAGATGCATAACCTTTTTCTCCTATACTCATATTTGGAAAAGCAATATTACTTATAATTCTAGGTCCTAATAAAAAATTAGTAGGTAATTTTAATATATCACTTTTTTTAAATTTATTTGATACTTCTTCATCTATAGTTGCTTTATATGATTTATATTGAAAATCTTCCATTTTACATCTAATAACTTTAAAAATAGTTTTAGGATAACTAACTGGGGGAGCTCCTCTATAGTATGATATTAATTTAGGTAGATATGATTTAAATTTATCTATATTTATCAAGTCATAATCAGTTCCCATATCAGTATTAATTGGTTTTAAAAAGTTTGAATTAAAATCAGTTCCTATGGGTATATATTTATTTGATTTAGTTAATAATAAATTTAATGTTAATGCTATTTCTTCTGGTTTATCAAACATTGGTGTTGCAGATAATAATAATAATTTAGTATCATCTGATCTATCTATTACTTTTTTTAAATTATAATAGAATGATCCATTTTCAGATATCATATTTTGAACTTCATCTATTATTAATAAAGTATTTCTTAATTTAATTTTATTTAATTCACATAATTCAACAAATTTATGATAACTGTAAATTTTATAGTATTGTTTTATTTTTGTATCACTATTATCTAAAATAGTTTTATATAATTTATCTCTTGGTGATAAACTTTTTAATTGTTCTCTTTCTTCTTCAGTTAAATATCCTCCACATGGACTACGTAATTCATCTTTAAAATTTCCAATTAATGCAGCTGGTAATACTACCATAATATTCATTTTCTTTTTTAAACCTTCTGCTATAGTTATAGCAGTGCATGTTTTACCTGCACCAATTTGATGATATACTAATAATCCTTTACTATTTTTATTGATAAAATAATCTCTTAAAAATAATTGTTGTGGTTGTAATTTAAAACTAGAAGGTTTACATATACTTTCCATTGTATCATGACTTGGTTTTAATTTATATTTTTTAAATTGTTCAGTAATTGACGTCATTTATTAATTATATTTAGATAAAAGAATATTATAATTATATAATAATTATGCAATCATTAAATTTAGGAGATACTATTGACTATTATTATCATATATTTGAAAATGATATATATAAAATAAATAGTAATAATTATAACAATGAAATAAATACGGCATTTAATAATTATTATTATAAAATTAAATATGAATTAAATAGTTATAAAAATATAGATGCATTTATACATTTAGAATTATTAAGTAAATATTTATCTGTATTAATACCTGATAATGTAAATATTTTAATTACAACTATTAATCAATGTATGTATGGACAAAAAATTTTATATAAAATAAAAAATTATATTAAAACATTATCAAATAATACTATATTAAATATATGTAATGCATCTTGTAGTAGATGGACTTTACCTATATATCTTTTTTATTTAGATTTAGTAAAAAAAATACCACAAGATGAAGATAAGAAAGAAACTTTATTTAATATAATTATATTTTCTTTTAATAATACAGATGATCGAATTTATAAAGAAGTTATAACTAATCATTATTTATTAAATATATTTAATAATAATAAAGAACAATTAATTGAAAGAATAATTACTTGTCTTATGTCAAAAAATATACCAGGTAATTATATTTTAAGAAGATTAAAGTATTTAAATAAAATTATTCCTGATTTACATAATCATTTTGATACAATTCTATTTAATTTAAAAATATTTAATATTCATATTTTTCCTACTTTAATGAAATATTATTATATTAATTATAAAATGACTTTTACAGAATTAAATAATATTTCTGCTTATTTATTACATGAAAATAATATAATATTAGTAAATCCTATATATTCATTATTATCTACTGATGAAGAAAAAAATACATTTATTATTGCATTATATGCTCAACATGGAACTATATTTGAATATAAACTAAATAATATAACTAATAAAGATTATTATATTGAATCATTAAAATATCTTTTTGATACAATTTCTTATCATAATACTTTTAAAAATAAAAATTATTGTAAAGAAGGATTTAAATATATTATTACTTCTTTTGATATGACATTTATTTCAAATATTATTAGTTTTGATAAATTAAATGAGAGTTATATAAATATAAAAGAAACTATGTTATTATTTTTACCATATACTGTGCTTTCTCATGGTAAATATCATAAAGAATTTAATATTATTAGATATACAATTATTAAATATATTAAAAGAATTAAAACAAAGAAAGCTGTTATTAAAAAATTAAAAATTTATCCAATTCTTAATGAATTAAAAAATTTAAAACCAAATAATAATATTCCAGTTTTTAATAATGGAACAGAATTCTACCAAAAGAAATTACAATTATTTAATGAAATTCCTCCATATCATTTATATCCTGGACAATTATCAACTAATAATATGGAATGTTTATTAAAAGAAAAGGCAGATGGTGTTTTAGTAAATAGTATTCCAACTGATATTTATCCAGAAATTATATTTAGTAATAAAATTAAAGCTGAATATATAGAAGAACTAGATTTATATATGGTATTTGATATTGATATACCTAATACAACTTGTGAACGTCATTTATATATTCATACTTTACATAAGTATGGTCAATCATCTATTCCCATAATAAATAATTTAGATGAAATGATTGAATTAATTAATTATGAAAGAAAAAAATTAGATGAATTTTTAAAATTACCTTATAATAATTATCGTTGGTATCCAAAACCTGCCTGGAGAATAATTAATATAAAAGAATTTATAGTTCCCTTAACTGATATTATTAATATGAATAATAATATAGATAAATGGATATGCAATGATAACAATACTTTTGGTTTAGTTCATTACGATGGTGTAATATTAACTCCATTAAATAATAATTTACGTGAAATTAAAATTAAACCAAAGAAATATTATACTATTGATTTATTATATAAAAATAATAAATGGTTAGATCGTGATAATATTGAATGGACTATACAAATAGATGATGATATTGATTTAACAGAAGGTATTTGGAGATGTTATCCAGTTAATTCCTCTTCATCATATGTTGCAAAAGAAATTAGAAATGATAAATTAAAACCAAATACAAATTATATTGTATCAAACATTATAGAATTATATAATATGGAATATAAATATTCATATCCAATGATTTATCATGATATGAAAACAAATAATAATGAATGGACTAATATAATAAAATTAAATAATAATATTTTAGAAAGAATGATTAATATAGTAAATAAATTAAAACATAATGGAAATATTTTAGATTGTGGATGTGGCTATGGAAGAACATTAAAATACCTAAAAAACTTTCATAATTATATGGGATTAGATATGGATATTAATTTAATTGCGCAATCTATTAATAAATATTCATATGATAATAAAATTTTATTTAATTATTGTGATTTGAATAATATAAATTCATTAGTAATTAGAGAAAATTATTATGATGTAGTATTAATGATTAATAGTGTTATGCATTTTTCAACAGATGTATTTTGGAATAAAATTAATAGTATTACAAAGAAAAACAGTATAATATTATTAAATTTAGTTAATATGGAAAATAATACAAAATATACATTTGATAAATATTTTATAGAAAGAAAAGATGATATTATTTATTACCAGTTCCCAATTCATAATTCAATCAAAGAAGAAAAATATGTAGATATTAATAAAATAATTAAATATGGTTGGAAGATTATTGAAACATTCAAACCAAATAAAGAGGAAGATAAAGATAATTTAACTAATAAATATATATGGTACATATTAACTAAAGTTTAACTAAAGTTTAACTAAAGTTTAACTAAAAATTAATTGTAGCATATTCATTTCCTTCATAAGGAACTATTCTAGATTGAGGAACAAATGGTTCTAATGGAACATTTTGAACTACCTCAGGTATATGAATAGTATTTACTGGTTGTATTTGTTGTGGTTGTTTAACTGTTTCTATATTTTTTACTTCCACTTCATTTATATTTTCATGTAATTTCATATTATGTATACCATCTTTAATAAGTTCCTTTAATTTAGTTCCAACTAAATTATATTTTTTAGCCTTAGCTATTGATTTATTTATAATATTTTTCGACATTATACTTTCTATATTTATTTGACCATTAATATAACTAATTATTAAATTAGTTATAACTAATGCTTCTTCTTCATTACGAGTTTTCATAATTAAATAATTATTGTCTATATCAATATCAATCATATCATCTTTAATAAATGGTAATTGTTTCCATATTATTATTTTGTCGATATATTTATTTATATTATTAATTTTAAGATAATGTTTATTACCTTTATTATTTAATTCTATTTTTGTCCATGGATTAGGTTCATTAAATGTAATGATATCATTATTAATAAAACTTTCATTGTTTATTTTATTTAATCTAATTTTATAAGTAAAATAAAAATCAATTAGTAATATAATAATGACAATTAATATAGGAATATATATCATTATTTAACTAGAGATTTAATAAAAAATAAAATTTCTAGTCAAATCAAGTTTATGATATCGTTAGATATATTATATATTATATAATTTATATAATATATAATGATATTAACTGAATTAGAATTAATGGAAAATATACAAAAATTTAATTTTTCCAAACAAATGAGATTAATTTCAAAACCGTTTAATTCAATTACTTTTATAATAATGGTTATAATATTGTGTTTATATAAAATTTTAAATATGAATGATATTATATTATTAACTAAAGGTATTATTATATCAAATATACTTAAATATATATTTAGAAGGACTAGACCATATTATGAAAGTAATAAAATTAAAAATTATTGCGGACATGTTCATAAATCATTATTTGATATATATTCATTTCCAAGTGGTCATACATTTATATCTATATTTTTTTCTTTAGTTATGCTTAATAAATTTCCAAATGAATTTTTATTTAATATAGTAGGTATATTAGTAGGATTTAGTCGTATATTTTTAGGAGTGCATTATCCAACTGATATTATTGGAGGTATGTTATTTGGATTTATTTTTTATAATATATTAAATTAAGTTCCACTTAACTTTGGAACTAAATGGTTCTTCTAATATTATCTTCAAAAATTACTTTGAATATATTACCTCTATCACGTGTTATTAAATGTTTAATTGAAGGAAAGTCATTAATATTATAACCTTTATTTTTTAGATATGCTACTATATTAAACTCAAAATATATTTTATCAAATAAATTATTAAATTCATTATTCATCCATTCTTCTAATCTTTTATACATATAAAAATATTTTTCAACAATAATTATATAAAGTTCTTTCCATGTATATTCTTTTTGTATTTCTTTTGGTAATTTATTAATAATATTAGTAGATATATTAGTATTTCCAATTTTATCTAACATCCAGAAACCATAATTAAATTTATAATATTTTCTTTCCTCATTTTTATTATTTTTATAATATTCATATAATGTTGAACAATATAATTTTGTTGATAAAAATTCAGTATCTTTATTATAATTACTACTAAATTCTGTAAAATTTTTATAATTAAATATTATGTTAGCTGTTTTATATTTAAATATTCTAGCGATACTAGCTATAATAAAATCAAAATCCTCCTTATCTTCCTCATTATTAATATTATTATCATAAGGACATATTGTTCTAAAATAATTTACATACAATAATTCACCCATTTCTATTGATAATAATGGATATCCTTCATAATAATGTGTTATAATAAAACCATCTTTTGTTTTATTTTTATACATATTAGAATAAGAACCAGTTGAATCAAACCATTGAGCTATAAATATCATTTTTCCTAATCTAAAATGACCATTTTTATCACAATTATATAAAAAATCATCAAATAAACTAATTCTATCATTTCCTTCTAATTCTAATTTATATATATCTATTTCTGGAATATTTTCTATTGGTTCAATAATTATTTTATCTAGTTCATTATTCTTTGTTGATACTAAATCAAATTCATAACGTTTTTTAATTAATTTTTCAAACTTTTCATTAATATGATAATATGTAGCTTTTTCATCTTTTGCTTTTAATTTTAATTTACTAAAAGGTGGTATTAAAAATTCTTCTTCTTTTGGAAACATACTAAAATTTTCAATTAATAAACCCGAACCTTTTATATGTTCTGGTATATTTATACGTAATAAAATTAAACCAAAATCCATTTTTAATCCAGGAGAATAAAAAGGATCTCTGGTAGTAGATAATATACCATTATCTATAAATGTATCACCTATTCTCAAATGTTTTAAAAATTCATCATCCCATACAAATCTATAAAAATAATAATTATTTGGTAATTCTACTTTATTCATTGTATCTATAATCTTTTCTAAACCATTAAACATATATTCTGGCATTTTTGATTTATTTCTTAAAATACTATTTATTAAATAACTACCAGTCATACTATAAAAAACAATCCAATTTATACAATTATTTTCAATAATATGCCTCATATGATTAATTATAGTTTCATATGAGATATCATTTTTTGATACTTTTTTACAAATTTCATAATGTAATTTTTTATCAACTAAATTAGAAGGTTCTAATTTTTTAATTAACATATTATTCATACCTAATTTAATTAATTCATTTTTTGTATAATATGGATTTAAATGCATTGAATATGGATGAAAACTATTTCTTTTACATATAGATATACTTAATCCAAAATCTGGAGAATATTTATATAATGTTTCATAAGCTGTTTTTTCTAATATATCTAAATCATAATTATTTATTATTTTTAACATATTTTTATATTTATCTTTTAATTCATTCTCGCTTTTGTTCATTTTATTTTCAATCCATTGTCTAACCTCATCATTTATAAATCTATAATGACAATTTACTAATCTATAATATAATTTTAATGAATTTATTGGATAAATATTATCACTATAAATATCATACATAGGAATATATTCTGAATATTGTGATAAAGCTATCTTATCTGTTTTATTAACTAACTCTATTTTCCTATTAAAGATTTTCTTAATTAATTCATAATTGATTTTCATTATTATCAGGTGAGAAATTTATTATATTATAATCATCATTACGATGAATATTTAAATCACCACTGTTAAAATTTTCTAATCTCTCTGTTATTATTATTTTTTTATGAAAAAATACTAAATAACCTATTATTATAGAAATTAATACAAATAATATATATTTTATATCTATCATTATTATTATAGAGATAAAACCTAAATAATATTATATATGTATTTTTTTTATTTATTTATAATTATAATATTAATATTATTAATTATTCCATGTGGTAATCAAGAGAGTTTTATAGTTAAAACTGTTAAAACTAAAGTTTTAACAAATACTGAAGGTTTGAGTAAATATTTAATATTATAAAAATTATTTAGCCATTTCCACATCTATTATTAAATGATCAAATGGAGTTTTATCTAATGCTTTTATAAAATAATGCGCTTCTTCTTTATAATAAAAATCAATAAAAGCAGATTTATGTTCATAATTACTTACATTTATTCTACCTATCTTACCCCACTCACTTATTAATTCATTTAATTCTTCAACTGTTATATCATCTGGTAAATTGCTTATTTTTACTGTTACTATTTTACGTTTATCTAGAAATTCATTTCTATCATTTCTATCATTTTTTTCATATTTTGGTTTATTTTCTTGTTTTACTTGGGGGAATTGATTATCTAAAATTATTGTTAAATCTTGTTTATCCTTACCACATTTTAATGTTACATGTGGACCGCCACACTTTCTACATTTAATTAAAGACATTATATAATATTATTAAAGACCATTTTAAATGAATTTATAATTATTATTATATTATTATTTAAAGATTTATTATTATATAATATTATTATATAATTATCCCTCTTAGCTCAGTTGGTTAGAGCGCACGCCTGTTAAAAACGGAGAAAGCGTGAGGTCGTAGGTTCGATCCCTGCAGAGGGAGGATAATTTTTTAGTTAATCATTATTTGATTAACTAAAAACTTTTATAAAAATTATCGTATTTGGTTAATTAGACATAAAATAAATGAATATTTTTCAACATTAATGTAATGAAAACATTAGTTATTTTACCTCATCAATTATTTATGAATAATTTTAAGGATTATAAGGATTATAATATTATATTATGGGAACATCCTCATTATTTTAAAGCTTATAATTATAATAAAAAAAAATTAATATTACATAGAGCATCTATGAAATGTTATTATGATTTATTGAAAAAAAAAGGTTATAATATAAAATATATAAATTTTTATAATAAATTAACAGTTAATAATTATTATATATATGATCCAATAGATAAAATTAAATTACCAAATAATTATACAATTTTGGAAAGTCCTAATTTTATTTTAACAAAAGATGATTATAAAGATTATCATAATAAAACTATTAATAATAAAAAAATTATATTTAATAATTTTTATCTATGGGCTAAAGAAAAAAAGAATATTTATCCTAAATTAAAATCAATGGATAAAATGAATAGAGAAAGATATAATAATAATGAAAAAATACCCTCATTACTCCCAAATGGTAAGATAGATAAGAAAGATTATTATTATATTAATGAAGCTATAAAATATGTTAATAAATATTTTCCAAATAATTATGGAAATACAAATGATTTTGTTTATCCAATTAGTCATAATTCTGCAATGAAATGGTTGAAACATTTTATTAAATATAAATTTAAAAAATTCGGTCCTTACCAAGATTTTATTAATAAAAATAATAATTATATGTTTCATTCAGTTCTTAGTAGTAGTATTAATATTGGCTTATTAAATCCAATAGATATAATTAATATAATAGGTAAATATAAAATACCAATTAATAGTTTTGAAGGATTTTTAAGACAATTATTTTGGAGAGAATATCAAAGATATTGTTATATTTATATTAATTTTAATAAAAATTATTTTGGTAATAAAAAGAAATTAAATAAAGATTGGTATTATGGAACAACAAATATAGAACCAATTGATGATGCAATAAAGAATGGATTTAATACTGGCTATTTACATCATATAATAAGATTAATGGTAATTGGTAATTTTATGAATTTAAGTGGTATACATCCAAAAGAAGGATTTAGATGGTTTATGGAATTTTCAATAGATAGTTATGAATGGGTTATGCATCAAAATGTATATGATATGGTTTTCTTTTGCACTGGAGGAAATACTACTACAAGACCTTATATAAGTACTAGTAATTATATATTAAAAATGAGCAATTATAATAAAGGTGAATGGACAATTATATGGGATGATTTATATCATAAATTTATTAAAAGAAATAGAAATAAATTATATAAATTTCGTTATTATTTTCCATCATTATAATAATACAAAACATAATATGAGCATATTTATTTTTCGTAGAGATTTTAGAATAAAAGATAATACAGCATTAAATGAAGCTATTAAAAATAATGATATTATTTATCCTATATTTATTTTTACCCCAGAACAAATTAAATATAATAAATACAAATCAGATAATAGTGTTCAATTTATGATAGAATCATTATTAGAATTAAAAAAATTAATTAATTTAACTTTTTGTTATGGGGATATAGAAGATGTATTAAATGATATAATAAAAAACAATAATATTAATTCTATTTATACTAATACTGATTATACCCCATATAGTGTTAAAAGAGAAAAGAGGATAGAATTATTATGTAAAAAACATAATATTAAATTTAATTATTATCACGACATTACATTATTTGAACCTAATACAATAGTTAATGGTTCTAATAATATATATCAAAAATATACACCATTCTATAGAGCATGTAATAATAAAAGAGTTAGAATTCCTAAGACTTTAAAATTAAATAAAACAAAACATGCTAATACAAAATATGCTATAGATAAACAAATTTATAAATTTTATAAACATAATGATATTATACATGTTCATGGTGGACGTTCTAATGCATTAAAAATTGTTAAAAATATTAGAAAATTTAATAATTATAAAAATACAAGAAATACATTAAATATTATGACTACTAATTTATCTGCATATATAAAGTTTGGATGTGTATCTATTAGAGAAGCATATTATTATTTAATTAAAAATAAAACATTAATAAGACAACTAATTTGGAGAGAATTTTATTATCATTTAGGATATGGATTTATTGATAGATTTGGTCATTCATTAAAACCAAAATATGATAAAATAAAATGGATAAATAATAATAGTTTATTTAATAAATGGAAAAATGGAGAGACAGGATATCCAATTGTTGATGCTTGTATGACACAATTAAATAAAACTGGTTATATGCATAATAGAGGACGATTAATAGTTGCAAGTTTTTTAATTAAAAATTTAATGGTTGATTGGAAATATGGAGAAAAATATTTTGCACAAAAACTAGTTGATTATGATGTATTAGTAAATCAAGGAAATTGGCAATGGGTATCAGGTAGTGGTGCAGATAGTCAACCATATTTTAGAGTATTTAATCCTTCATTACAATCAGAACATTATGATAAAAAAGCTGAATATATTAAAAAATGGCTACCGCAATTAAAAAATATAGAACCTAAACATTTACATAATTGGGAAGATTATTGGAGGGAATATAATTTAAAAGATATTAAATATTTTAAACCAATTATTAATTATAATGAAAGCAAAACAAAAACATTAGCTATTTATAAAAAATATTTATATTAATATATATTATATTATAATGAATAAATCAAAAGAATATATAGAAAATGTAAGTAATATAATTGGAATAAATAAATGTTTAACACATGGTTCATTCTTAAAATATGGTCGGGAGAAAGCATGTGATATAGATTGTTATGAAAAAAATAATAATATAGAAGAGTTTAATAACTATATAAAAAGATTATATAGTGATAAAAAAAATAATTATTTAGAATTAATTAGTGCTAATTTTAATATGAAACATCCATTATTTTATGAATTATATATTAAATTAGGTTATTTAGATGGTTTATTAAATATAGTTCATAATAATTCTAATAATACAATATTAGAATTAATTGACAAAATAAAAGATGATCAATGTCGTGAAAATATATTAGAATTGTATAAAGATTATCAAGATAAAAAAACATTAGATAAATTTATATTATTAAAAATGTATGTTATAGACAAAGTATATCCAAAATGGACTTTTGATGATTTATTAAAAGGTTATATTAATTATTATGACATAACATTTAAAATAGAAGACAAAAATTATGAGACTTTTTATATTGAAGTTTTATATTTGAAAGAACCATTTAAAAATATTAGAATATCTAATTTTATAGAATTTAAAGAATTTGAAAATAAAAAATCATTATATATTGAGAAAGAATTAGATAATATTATTATTAATAATAAAATTTATTATTATTATTTAGTTAAAATTATTATGTTCTTTTTTAAAAGATTTTATTATTCAAATATTATTAAAGATTATAATTTAAGAAAGAATATGTTAAATATATATGAAGATATTCGTAAATTTAGAGAAAAATATGGAGAATTAAATAATAAATATTGTAATATAAAAAATGTATTAGATTTAGCTAATTTAAAAATAAAAAAATATAATCAAAAAATAAAAAAGAATACTGAAAATCAAAAATATATTAAAAATTTAAAAAAATATACAAAAATCTATATGGATAATATTACATTATATGAAAACGGAATTAATGAAATAAATGAAGCATATAAAAACAATTTTCATAAATGGATTGATAAATATCAATTCTATTTAAGAAAACACATGAAATTTATTTGAAAACACATCCTATTCTATCATTTATTATAATCTAATTGATAGGAAGGATAAACACGTTTGGAGCCATCCTTAGCAGAAACAGCTGGAACATAAACAGTGCGTTGACCATTATTATGATACACTGTATACGGTTGTCCAGTGTTTGTTCCAGCTGTCTGTTTGTTCTCTGCAGTAGGGTTTAA
>JACCDX011497086.1_pt1 | contig 36135 bp, 34 predicted proteins | sample 7449681 | NCBI WGS metagenome assembly JACCDX01 (sample SAMN15323450, study PRJNA562643) | freshwater metagenome | isolation source: river surface water | place: USA:Blue River Watershed | collected 2017-08-18
AGGCCATGGCATGTTCACGTCCACCACCGCCAATCACAAGCACCTTCACGAAATCACCGCATTCGTATAGATCTCTTGCACATCGTCCAAGCCCTCCAGGGCATCGAGCAGTTTCTGCATCTTGGCGCCGTCCTCGCCGGAACGTTCCGTGTCGGTCGAAGCCCGCATGGTGATTTCGGCTATTTCTGGTTTGAATCCGGATGTTTCTAAAGCGTTTTTTACGCGTTCAAAATCATTCGGAGTGCAGAGCACTTCGATCGCGCCGTCTTCTCCCGTGATCACGTCCTCGGCACCCGCATCGAGCGCCACGTCCATGACTTTTTCTTCGGAGGTTCCTGGGGCCAGGATGAATTGCCCGCAGTGCTTGAACATAAAGGCAACGGACCCATCCGTGCCCAGATTACCGCCATATTTAGAGAAAGCGTGGCGGACTTCGGCCACCGTGCGGGTCCGGTTATCGGTCATGCAGTCCACAATCACCGCCGCGCCTCCGATGCCGTAGCCCTCGTAGCGGATCTCTTCGTATTCCACGCCCTCTAACTGGCCCGTGCCGCGTTTAATGGCGTCGGTGACCTTGTCTTTGGGCATGTTGGCGTCCGAGGCCTTATCCATGGCCAGGCGCAATCGGGGGTTGGTGCCCGAATCCCCGCCGCCGAGTTTGGCGGCCACCGTGATTTCTTTAATCAGGCGGGTAAAGATCTTCCCGCGTTTTTCATCCTGGCGCCCTTTGCGGTGCTGGATGTTTGCCCATTTAGAGTGTCCTGCCATAGCGTCCGGATTTTACGGGAGGCCGGGGTTCTGGTAGCTGAAGAAGGAGGAATGGGATGTTTGATGCATTGATGTTTTGATGATATGATGATTCAACATCAAATATGGAGCTAAAAATAAGGTCAGTGAGATGAGAACCACGGTGGACCTAGATGAGGATGTGCTGATGGCGGTAAAGGAGCTGGCACGGCTTCGGGGCGAGTCGATTGGCCGCATTCTTTCGGAATTAACGCGAAAAGGGCTGATTTATCGACCCCCGCCCGGGTTCGGAGGCGCTGTGGTTGCAAGAGAACCCGTCGCCACAGACCAAAAGACTCTGGCCAGTCTCGGGGTTCACCCGTTCCCTTACGAAGGTGGGCCTATACCCACCAATGAACTGGTGAATCGCCTTCGTGAAGAGGAGGGTATTTGATGAAATCCCTCCTGGATCTGAATTGCCTGATTGCGTTATTTGATGAACCACATGGCAGTCATTTGATCGTTAAAGATTGGTTTTTGCGTGCTGAAAGCAACGGCTGGTTGACCTGCCCAATCACCGAGAATGGCTGTATTCGAATTCTTTCCAGCCAAGGCTATGCACGACCAAAACCGGCAATCTCGGTGATCCATGCGCTTCGTGAGGCATTTAAACACCCAAACCATTACTTTATTGCAGACGATTTTTCTTTGACCGAGAGCGGCTGGTTGGAGCCATCACTGCTGACATCGTCGCAAGTCACTGATGTTTACCTTCTAAAGCTCGCAATTAAAAATAATGCTCGGTTGGTCACTTTAGACCAGAGAATCAAATACTCTGCGGTCGAAGGTGCAAAACCGGATGATCTTTTGGTGTTGACAGACCCGACAAGCGGCGATCGTGTAAGACGCGCCGACCTACTGGCCGCACAGGGCAAGACTGTATGGAAAGGCAACTTAGAAAATTTGCGTCGATCTAGGGATAAAAAACGTTAGCGTTTATATCTTTTGGAAACAAACGGCAACTTGGTAAGTTCAACCCTTAGTTGTTTATCCCGAACGATGGCAAGCAAGGGTTGGTTGGCAGCATCGGCCTGAATAAGTGCCAGCATTATCGGATGCCCGAGCGATGGCGAAACAGTGCCACTTGTGACTTCGCCCACTTCCTGGCCATTGGCAGTCACAATCTTGGCATGTGAACGAATCGGCACCGATTCTTTGGAGAGCATACCCACGAGTTTTCTGGGCGCGCCCTCTGAAAGATGTTTCATTACGGTCGCTGCCCCGGGGAATCCACCCGTTTTGCTCGGGCTGCTGCGGCTGCCATCTGCATTGGTTTTCGGTGGCCGACGCGACGCAGCGATTGCAAACGGAAGGCCCGCTTCGATGGGTGTAATGGTGGGCGAGATGTCGTTGCCGTGCAGCGGCAATCCGGCTTCAAGCCGAAGGGTGTCGCGCGCACCAAGACCGATGGGTTTTACACGATGGTCTTTAAGCATTTCGCGCACGATGCGATCGGCATCCGCTGCAGGAATGGAAATTTCGTAACCATCTTCGCCGGTATATCCGGTTCGGGTGGTAAAGCAGGTCACGCCGCAAAGTGTCAGATCGCGTGCCTGCATAAAGACCATGTCAGCGGCTTTTGGATCCAGTGTTGAGAGAACCGATTCCGCATCCGGGCCTTGCAGAGCAATTAGCGCTGCATTGACCCATTCAAACTTAAGATTAGGTGCGAGTTTTTGCAGCAACGCCACATCGGCATCGCGATTGCCCGCGTTCACCACCATGCGGACTTCTGGCGTGCCACTTGGAAGGTCGGTTAACCCACTTGCAGAGCCTTTGAAAACGGTGGTGCCATCGCGCCACACGAGCATTAGATCATCTTCAATACCGCCTTGATCATTGAGCAATACCGAATAGCGCTGCGTATCGTTGGGCCAGCCATCGAAGTCACAAGGCAGTGCGGCTTCGAGTTCTTTTCGTAGTTGCGCTCCCGATGGATCTTTGGGCGAGGTGATGCGCAGCTGCCCCATGTGGGAGACATCGAATAGACCCGCATGCGTGCGGGTGTGCAGGTGCTCGCCCTTTAGCCCCATGGGGTACTGAATGGGCATGTTGTAGCCCGCAAAGGGACCGAACTTGGCGCCTAACTCCGTATGAAGCTGCGCGAGCGGAATGGATTTCATGCGTAGGCCTCCACCGGGGGGCAGGTGCATACCAGGTTGCGGTCGCCCGCGGCGTTATCAATCCGCTTCACGGTCGGCCAGAACTTTGCGCCGCGCACCCACGGCAGGGGATAGGCCGCTTCCTCGCGCGAGTAGGCATGGCGCCAGTCTCCGGTGATTTCGTGGGCCGTATGGGGAGCGCATTTGAGCGGGTTATCCAGTTTATCGAACGCCCCGCTGCGCACCTTTTGAATTTCTCCCGCAATCGCGATCATGGCCTCGCAGAAACGATCGAGCTCGGCTTTGGACTCCGATTCCGTGGGCTCCACCATTAACGTGTCGGCCACCGGAAACGACAGTGTGGGCGCATGAAACCCATAGTCCATTAAGCGCTTGGCCACATCTTCTGCGGTAATGCCGATCTCGCTTTTCAGATGCCGCAGATCCAGAATGCACTCATGGGCAATCCGGCCATTTTCGCCCTTGTACAAAATCGGGAAGTGGGGCTCTAGGCGTTTCGTGACATAGTTGGCGTTCAGGATCGCCAACTCGGTTGCTTTACGAATGCCGCTTGCGCCCATCATACGGATGTACATCCAGGAAATCGTGGTGATCAGCGCGCTGCCATACGGGGCTGCGGATACCGAGAATGCCAAAAATGGTGCTAAGTGTTTGGCCACGGCAATGGGCCCCATGCCCGGGCCGCCACCCCCGTGGGGGATGCAAAAGGTCTTGTGCAGATTCATGTGGCATACGTCGGCGCCAATGTCGCCGGGGCGAGTCAGTCCCGCCTGCGCGTTTAGATTGGCGCCGTCCATGTAGACCTGGCCACCGGCCTCGTGCACCATGCGGCAGATGTCGCTGATGGCGGACTCGAACACCCCGTGGGTAGAGGGGTAGGTGACCATCAGTGCGCTTAATTGATCCCTGTGCGCATCAATCTTCGTCTTCAGATCAGTGACATCCACATTGCCGTGTGAGTCACAGGCCACCACCACGATGCTCATGCCCATCATCTGGGCACTGGCCGGGTTGGTGCCGTGCGCCGAGGAAGGAATCAGGCAGACGTTGCGGTGCCCCTGACCGATCGATCGCTGGTAGTCCCGAATGGCCAGCAGCCCCGCGTATTCCCCCTGCGCCCCGGAATTGGGCTGAAACGACACGGCTGAAAATCCAGTGATCTCTTCTAACCAATCACCGAGCTGGCGCAGCATCTCGGCGTAGCCCCTTGCCTGGGTCTGGGGTGCAAAGGGGTGAAGCGCCGCAAACTCCGGCCAGGTGACCGGCGCCATCTCCGAGGCGGCATTGAGTTTCATGGTGCATGATCCTAGTGGGATCATGGAGTGCACGAGCGAAATATCCTTGTTCTCCAACTTTTTCATATAGCGCACGAAGTCGGTTTCGCTGTGGTAGCTGTTAAACACCGGATGGGTCAGCACGGGATCGCTGCGCAATAACGCACTGCCGATGGATTCCGGCTGGGTGGTGAGGCCCAGTGCGCTCAGTGCGTCAGGCGTGGTGGACTGACCGGTCAGCACGTACACCAGGTCCGCCACATCGGAGAGCATCGTGGTCTCATCGCAGGCAATCCCCACATCGCCGTTATCAAAGATTCTTAGGTTGATGGCTTTTTCCTGGGCACGCGCCGCAATGGCCGCGATGCCCCCGGTCGCTGCAAGGGTGTCGTTGGAAAACACCACAGTGTCAAAAAAGCGGTCATAAGCCGGTTTGAGTCCGCTGGCCTTGACCACCAGGCGGGCCATGGCATTAGCCCGCAGCGCAATCCGGTGCAGCCCCTGCGGGCCGTGGTAGACGGCAAAAAACGAGGCCATATTGGCCAGAAGCGCCTGCGCGGTGCAGATATTACTGGTGGCCTTATCGCGCCGAATGTGCTGCTCCCGTGTCTGCAGGGACATGCGGTAGGCGGGCTTGCCCAAGGCATCCACGGAGACGCCGAAAATCCGGCCGGGCATAAGGCGCACCAGATCTTCCTTGACCGCCATGAAGGCGGCGTGGGGGCCACCATAGCCCATGGGAATGCCGAACCGCTGGGCTGAACCGATCGCCATATCGGCGCCCATCTGTCCGGCAGATTTCACGAGCATTGCGGCAAGCAGATCCACCCCAAGACACAGGCGCGCGCCCACCGCGTGGAGCTTTTCAGAAAAGCCTGAGAAATCCCGCAGTTGGCCTTGGGTATCCGGAGTCTGGGCGTGGGCCCCAAAGAATTCTGCGGTAGGCGTAAACCCGTCGGCCTCTCCGATCACACACTCGATCTCCATCCACTGGGCGCGCGTGCGCATCACGGCGATCACCTGGGGGTGTACCTGTTGATCGATAAAAAACTTGGTGGCCGATCCGGATTTGTTTGCACGCTTCATGGTCGCCATGGCTTCTGCGGCCGCCGTGGCCTCATCCAAGAGCGAGGCGTTCGAGGTGTGCATTCCGGTTAGATCCACCACCATCTGCTGAAAATTCATGAGCGCCTCTAAGCGCCCCTGCGCGACCTCGGCTTGATAGGGGGTGTAGGCGGTGTACCAACCGGGGTTTTCCAGCACGTTGCGGCGAATGGGCTCGGGGGTAAACGTGTTGTGATACCCGGTTCCGATAAAGGAGCGCCAGACCTGGTTGTGGTTGGCGATGGATTTAAGCTCTTCCAGCGCCTGGGCCTCACTCACGGGTTCCGGCAGATCCAGCAAGTCCCTGCGCAAAATGGCGGCAGGCACGGTCTGCTCGATCAATTCCTGGCGCGATCTGGCGTTCACTGCCGCCAACATCTCGGCTTCGGTTTTTGGATTGGGCCCTAAGTGTCGGCCGTGGAATTCATCGTGGGCAAATAGGCCTTCGATATGGTCAATCGGTTCGTAAGCGTGCATGACAGATCCTTGCGTTGCAGGGCGAGGTGGGCTCTAAAAATCGAGGGAAAAGCACGTTTGATGCGTGTGAGACCGTGCCTAGCTTGCGCCACTTTCCGATTTGTACTGATCCACGGACAGCAGCGATTGCTCTGCCCCGGGGGTTGCGGGCTTTAATTTGAAGAGCCAGCCATGGTCATAGGGGGATTCGTTGACCGATTGGGGGGTGGACGACAGGGTATCGTTGATTGCTACGACCTCTCCGGCAATCGGCGAATACACATCCGAGGCCGCCTTGGTGGACTCCACCACGGCACAGGATTCGGCGGCGGCAACACGACGGCCAAGGGCCGGCAGTTCCACGTAGACCAGCTCCCCCAGCGAGTCTTGGGCGAGGTCGGTGATGCCAACGGTCACCGTGCCATCGGATTCAGAGCGAACCCATTCGTGGCTTGCGGTGTAATGCAGGTTCGAGGGGAAATTCATGGCAATGTCTCCTGGGCAGGGTGTTGGTTGTGATCGTTCCCCCTCTGTCCTTGGTGCCTGAGACATTAACCTTCGGCGGACCCTCTGCATTCAAGGGCCTCTCTCCAGAGCGTCTGACACGCGCACGGTCCTTTTGCCTGAGAGTTTTCGGGGTGTTACACCTTCGGCGTTGCGCAGGGTTTTTCCTGCTGCAATCTCTCCCATGCGCGAGAGTAGACTAGTCCGCAGTGTCGAAGAGGGTGAAGAAAGTGTCAAGTTCTCCCGATCCATCATGCACCGGTTTGGAAGCGTGATGTCACGTCTTTTTAAAGTGTTACTTTAGGAGAGTTTTCTATGTCTCAAATGGTCAAGGCAGTCCGCATCGATGGATTCGGTGGGCCGGAGGTGATGAAGGTTGTCGATGTTGCCGTAGGCGAACCGGGACCCGGGGAAGTCCGCATTCGGCACAAGGCCTGTGGCTTAAATTACATCGATATCTATCAGCGCTCGGGTGTGTATCCCAATCCGCTTCCCTTCCAAATGGGGATGGAGGGCTCAGGGCTCGTGGAGGCCGTGGGTCAGGGCGTTGCCCATGTGAAGGTGGGCGATCGCGTGGCCTATGCCGCACAGCCTCCGGGCGCCTATTGCGAAGCGAGGGTGATGTCTGCCAAGCCCCTGATCAAGATTCCCAAGGCGATCTCTTTTGAGGTGGGTGCGGCAATGATGCTCAAGGGCATGACCGCCCACTATCTGTTAAAGCGCACGGCCAATATTCAAAAGGGTCACTGGATTTTGTTTCATGCGGCCGCTGGCGGCGTGGGCTTAGTCGCCCTGCAGATCGCAAAGCTCTTGGGTGCCAAGGTTATCGGAACCGTGGGTTCGGATGACAAGGCAACACTTGCCAAAAAATGGGGCGCCGATTACACGATCAATTACAACCGAGAGAACTTCACTCAACGTGTCAAAGAGATTACCCGGGGTCGTGGGGTGGATGTGGTGTTTGATTCGGTGGGCAAGGACACCTTTCAAGGATCGCTCGATAGCCTGCGCAAGTACGGACTGATGGTGAGTTACGGCAACGCATCGGGCAAGGTGCCGCCGTTTGGCGTAGAGGTATTAAAGGGTTCGCTATTTATCACTCGCCCATCTCTTTTTCCGTACACGGAAACCCGCGAAGAGTTAGAGCTGACCGCCAACGACATGGTGAAACTCATTGCCAGTAAAAAGATCGTGATTCCCGTGGAGCGCACCTATGCACTCTCAGACGTGCAGCAGGCCCACCGAGATCTCGAGGGCCGCAAGACCACGGGGTGTTCGGTATTGATTCCTTAAGCGGCTAGGCCGTAGCGTGGTAACGGGTAACGCGGTCGATCTCATGTCGGGATCCGAGAAATACCGCGACCCGTTCATGGAGTGTTTGGGGCTGAATCTCCAGGATGCGCTGATGGCCGTTGGTGGCCGCACCGCCTGCCTGTTCGACTAAAAAGCCCATGGGATTGGCCTCGTACATCAGGCGTAGTTTTCCGGGTTTATCGGGCTCGCGCGCGTCTCGCGGGTACATGAAGGTGCCCCCGCGGGTCAGCACGCGATGCACATCGGCCACCATGCTGGCAATCCAGCGCATATTGAAATCCTTGCCCAACGGCCCGGTTTGACCGGCCAGCATTTCATCCACGTAGCGTTTTACGGGTGGCTCCCAATGCCGGGCGTTCGAGGCATTGATGGCAAACTCCTTGGAATCCAAGGGAATCTGCATCTGAGGCGTGGTCAGGATCCACTGATTGCCGTCCAGGGTGAATGCGGCCGTACCGCGGCCAAAGGTGATCACCAGTTGCGTGGCCGGCCCATACGCCACATAACCGGCCGCAATCTGTTGGGTGCCGGGTTGAAGAAAGTGGGGTGCGATCTGCGCATCCGTCATGGCTCTATCCCCGGCTGGCGTCTGCGACTTGTCGAAGCCGGCGCTCGCTCGTAACACCGAGAAGATGGTCCCGATCGATACATTGACATCAATATTCGAGGAGCCATCCAAGGGATCAAACAGCACCAGGTAATCGGTGGTGGCCTGGGCATTGATCACCGGGTGATCCATTTCCTCGGACGCGATGCCCAAGGCCCCACCTTTTTCGGCAGCCGCTAATAAGACAGTGTTGGCGATCACATCGAGTTTTTTCTGGTGCTCGCCCTGCACATTGTCGCTTCCCGCCTCTCCCAGTACGCCCGCCAGGGCGCCACGCCGCACGTTTTCACTGATGTGGATACAGCCGGACAGTAATTCCACAACTAACGTGCACAGACCAGCCGGAATATAGTGTTGGGCCAGATAGTCGGGGAGTGTCGCGGGCATGGTGAAATAGGAGGGAATGGGTGTTTTGCTGGAATCGAGCGGTGCAGATCTCACGATCGCGTACCATTATTTCATGACTGCCACGCACTCGGTACCTCGCCAGTTTGCCAGCACCGCCCGGCTATTTTCTGCGCAGGACTTTGATCGGCTACGCGCGGCCCATGTCGGCGTGGTGGGGCTCGGGGGAGTGGGTTCTTGGGCCGTGGAAGCCTTGGCCCGATCGGGGGTAGGCCGCATCACCTTGGTGGACATGGATCATGTGGCGGAATCGAACTTGAACCGTCAAGTGCAGGCACTGCATTCCACCTTAGGGGTGGAGAAAGGCAGTGCCTTGGCCGCGCGTATCCGGGATATCGCACCCCAATGTGCGGTAGAGGTGATCGATGGGTTTCTAACGTCTGAAAATGCCCATGACATTTTGGTGGGGTCTAAGTCGTTAAGGCCGGATCGGGTCTGGATTGATGCTACGGACGATCTTTCGGCCAAGCGCGCCATGGTGCTTTGCCTGCATCAGGAAAAGCAGTTAAAAAATCTGGTGGTGAGCGGTGCGGCCGGGGGTAAAACCGATCCCATCCGAGTAGAAGCGGCCGATTTGTCCGATGCGACCCAGGATGCCCTGCTCTCGAGCCTGCGCTATGACCTTCGAAAGCATCATGGATTTGCCCGTCAAGGCAAGATGAAAATACTGACGGTGGTCTGCCGGCAGCCGACGGTAAGACAGGAGGACTGCGATCCGACCGCACGGCTGGCCTGTGCAGGCTACGGGTCTATGGTCACGGTCACCGCGACCATGGGGATGGTGGCTGCTCATCTGGCCATGAAACGAATCTTAGAGAGGTAAACATGAATGCGCGTGACGCCATTGTGTCGGGATTGAGTCAGGCCACGGTGATTCACCGTAAGGATTACCGCCCCCCCAGTCACCGTATCCACCGGGTGTGGCTTGATTTCACTCTCGGGTTAGAACGTGTTCAGGTGGTAAGTCGTTTCAGTGTTGAGCGTCAGGGCGATGCGAGCGACTTATGTCTTCATGGCGATGAGCTGACCTTGGTTCGAGTGAGTCTGGACGGCCACGATTTAAGCCCGGACCAATACGAGGCGTCTCCCCAGTATCTGCGGATTAAAGAGGTTCCCTCTCTCGCAGAAATCGAGATTGAAACCCGGCTTAATCCGACCGCAAATACTGCATTGATGGGGCTCTATGCCTCTCGTGGCGGGCTATTCACTCAGTGTGAGTCCGAGGGCTTTCGGCGCATTACCTATTTTCTGGACCGCCCGGACGTAATGGCCACCTACGATGTGGTGATGCGGGGGGCAAAAGCCCAGTTTCCGATCATGTTGTCCAATGGCAACCTGGTCTCAGAAAAAGACCTTGGGGGTGGGGTGCACCAGGTCCATTGGCAGGATCCGTTTCCGAAACCCAGTTATCTGTTTGCCCTGGTGGCGGCGGATCTGGATCGCATTGAAGAGACGGTCATGACCGCCAGTGGGAAAAAAGCGTTATTGCAGGTCTACACGCGCAAAGCCGACTTAGCCCAGGCCGATTTTGCGATGCAGTCCTTAAAGCGCGCGATTTTCTGGGATGAAAGACGCTTTGGGCTTGAGCTGGATCTGGACCGTTTCATGATCGTGGCGGTGCCGGACTTTAATTCGGGTGCCATGGAGAACAAGGGGTTAAATCTTTTTAACACCAAGTATGTGCTGGCCGACCCTCAGACGGCCACCGATGCGGATTTTGATGGGATTGAATCTGTGGTGGCCCATGAATACTTTCATAACTGGACGGGTAATCGCATCACCTGCCGAGACTGGTTTCAGTTGACCCTGAAAGAGGGACTCACGGTATTTCGGGATTCGGAATTTTCAAGCGATATGGCTGCCCATGGTCTGGATCCGGATCAGGCGGCAAGTGCCCGCGCGGTGCGTCGGATTGAGAGCGTGCGCGTGTTGCGTTCGGCCCAGTTTCCAGAGGACTCGGGACCCATGTCCCATCCCATTCGCCCCGACAGTTATCAAGAGATTCGTAATTTCTACACGGCGACCGTCTACGAGAAGGGGGCCGAAGTCATTCGCATGCTGCAGACGATTTTGGACCGAGACGGCTTCCGCAAAGGGATGGATCTCTATTTTGCCCGCCATGATGGCCAGGCGGTGACCTGCGAAGCCTTTGTGGCGGCAATGTTCGATGCCAATGCCGCCTGCCCACCGCAACCGGATGAGCGCTCGCGCCAGCTGGCCTCACACTTTATGCGTTGGTATGACACCTCGGGTACGCCGCAGGTGGTGGTAACAGATACATGGTCTGAAGGTCTGGCATCCGCCCCCCAGGCGGATTTGCCAAATTGTTACACCCTGTCGTTTACACAACGGCTCGCAAAGACCAGTCCCCAGCAGCAACCGCTCATGATCCCAATTGCATTTGGCTTGGTGAACCCCGATGGGCAGAATCTGCCCTTATCCGATGTGACCGTGCAAGGCGATGCCGAGCTGCATGGCGATGTGTTATTGCTGACGGGCGATTGCGCAACCGTATTGGTCCAATGTAAGGAGCGGCCGGTGCCCTCTTTGTTGAGGGATTTCTCGGCCCCGGTATCCCTGGAGTACGCCTATTGCAGCGAGCAGTTACTGCATCTATTGGCACACGACCACGATCCGTTTAATCGATGGGAATCAGCGCAACGACTGATGTTGGATGCCATGCTTCACGCCGATCGCATGGAAATGGCCCCCATGATCGGGGCGCTGCGCGGTGTGGCCAGCGACGCGGGTTTGGACAATGGCTATAAGGCCTTGCTGCTCACCTTGCCGTCTGAGCTCTACGTATCGGAAAAAGTAACGGTCATTGATCCGGGCGCGATACGCAGTGCACGCGACCGCTTGCGCAGTGTCATTGCCCAAGGACTGCAGGATGTTTTCGTGCGTGTGGATCGCGAATTACGCACGCGCCCCGATGAAACGTATTCACCGGACCCTATTTCCACGGGAAGGCGGATGCTTGCGAATCTCGCGCAGCACTACTTGGCGTGCGCAGGAATCGTTTCGGCCCGAGAGCTGTTGTCGCGTTATGACGATTGCCGCAATATGACCGATCGTATGGCGCTGCTCACCACCTTGGTGGAATTGAATACGCCCGAAACCCAAGAAGCCCTGGATCGTTATTTTCACCAATTTCAGGGTCACGATCTGGCTCTGGATAAGTGGTTTACCGTGCAGGTGTCGATCCCGAATGAGGCGGCCTTGGCACGCGTTCGCGCGCTCATGCAACACCCCCGGTTTGATGTCACGAATCCAAACCGCGCGCGTTCGGTATTTGGTGCGTTTTTTAATCAGAATCTGCCCGGCTTTCATCGACAGGATGGGGCGGCCTATGAGTTATGGGCCGAGGCGGTGTTGACCATTGATCGGCGCAACTCCCAGCTGGCCTCCCGGATGGCCCGCGCCTTGGATCGGTGGTCGCGATTTGAGCCTCATCGCCGCGCCGCCATGCAGAGTGCATTGGAGCGTGTCGCGGCACACACTGCGCTCTCGCCCGACGTGCGCGAGGTGGTGAGCAAGGCGCTGGGGTAGAGCGATCAAGCACTTGATGACGCGGGAACCCACGATTGATAAAACGGTCGCCATTTTTTGCCGAGTGGTCGATCACTTTGGCGATGCGGGCTTTTCTTGGCGACTGTCTGTTGCGCTTCGGGGCTTGGGTGTGGCCCATGTGGTGTTGGTGATTGACCGGTTAAATATCCTGGAGGATCTTCGCGGTAGCGAGCGCATCGGGGGCCTTACCGTGCTGCCATGGAATGTGGTGCAGGAGGAGTGGGAGCGTCGCGGTGTGCCTGCGGGCCATAAAGCGGATCTAGTGATCGAGGCGTTTGCCTGTGATCCGCCGCAGGTCTATTTGCGAGCGCTTGACTCCCATGCCCGGTGGATCACATTGGATTATCTGGCGACTGAACCATGGGCAGACGATGCACATGATCAACCGTCGCCCCATCCACGATTGGATCATCCGATGGCAACGACACGTCGTTGGTGGATCCCTGGATTTTCCAAAAATACCGGTGGACTGGTGCACGGATCATGGCGGCATATCGCGAAAAAGGAGCGCCACACCTGGCGCCGAACGCTCGCCGGGCCTACGGTCGGCGATGACACGTTTCTGGTCATGGCATTTGGCTACGCGGATGCCGATTGGCAGGCGTTAACCAGGGCGATGCAGTCGGCACTCCCGAAGGGATTTACGAAGGTGGTGCTCTGGCAGCCGAAAGGCATTGCATTTCCGCAGTCGGATTTTGATGCGATTTTGCAGGCCTGTGATCTGAACTTTGTCCGCGGCGAGGACTCGTTTGTGCGGGCCCATTGGGCGGCCGCGGGGCCCTGGCAGGTGCCCTTTGTCTGGCAGCCGTATCGCCAGGATCAGCAGGGCCATGGGCACAAGATGGCCGGTTGGTTGAATCAGGTCGTGTGCAATCCGGCACTTGAGCCACTCCAGAATCTGCAGTGGGCATGGAATGGTCTGCGACCGGCCGGCTCGTTCGAGGATCTGTCGCTTGCGGCCGCATGGAAGGCCTTTAGTCGAGACTACGCTAGGATCAAGGCGCCGCTCGCGCGTGCCTGCGAGCGCTTAGCGCTACTGAGCAGCCTGGAGTCCAATCTGGCGGTCCACATCGGCTAAAATAGCGGGCTTTTCTCCCCTTTTTTGGATGTCTGCATTATGAAAATCGCACAAGAACTCCGCGTGGGCAACGTGGTCATGGTCGGCTCAGACCCGATGGTGATTCTGAAAACCGAGTACAACAAGTCGGGTCGCAACGCCGCGGTCGTGAAAATGAAAATGAAAAACCTGCTCTCGGGATCGGGGCAGGAGACTGTATTTAAGGCCGATGAAAAATTTGATGTTCTGGTGCTCGATCGCAAAGAGGTCACCTACTCTTACTTTGCAGATCCCATGTACGTATTTATGGATGCGGACTACAACCAGTACGAGGTGGAAAGCGAGTCCATGGGCGACGCCCTAAACTATGTGGAAGAAGGCATGGCCTGCGAGGTGGTGTTTTATGAAGGCCGTGCGATCTCGGTAGAGCTGCCGACCAGTGTGGTTCGGGAAGTCGCTTATACCGAGCCGGCGGTGAAAGGCGATACCTCGGGCAAGGTGATGAAGCCGGCACGTATCCTGCCCACCAATTTCGAAGTGTCCGTGCCGGCCTTTGTGGACATCGGGGACAAAATTGAAATCGATACCCGCACGGGCGAGTACCGTAACCGTGTGAAGTGAGCACCTCCAATAACGCGTTATTTTTAGAGCAGGCGGTTCAGCTGCTCGGTGAAAGGGCCGTGAAGACGGCCCTTTCTGATCTTGAGCCTTACTGTGTGGATTGGCGCAAACGGTTTTTTGGTAAGGCGGCAGCGATTTTATATCCGCGGACTACGGAGCAGGTAGCGGGTGTGGTCTGTTTAGCCAATCAGCATGGTGTGGCGCTCGTACCGCAGGGCGGTAACACGGGGTTGTCTGGGGGCGCCACTCCCGATGCATCGGGCACGCAGGTCATTTTGTCCCTGTCCCGACTGCAGGCGGTGCGACACCAAGATCCGGCCAATAAAACCCTCACAGTGGAAGCCGGCGTGACGTTAAAGCAGGTGCAAGAGCTGGCCGATGGCATGCAGCTGCTCTTTCCGTTAAGTCTTGGTGCGGAAGGATCCGCCACCATCGGCGGCAATCTGGCGACCAACGCCGGGGGCACTGGGGTATTGCGTTACGGAAACGCACGCGATCTGTGTTTGGGAGTGGAAGTGGTGTCGGCGAGCGGTGAGATCTGGAATGGTCTGCGCGGGCTTCGTAAGGACAACACGGGGTATGACCTGCGGGATTTATTCATCGGCAGCGAAGGGACTCTGGGCCTGATTACGGCGGCCGTACTCAAGCTGTTCCCTAAACCTGCGGGCGTGATGACGGCGCTGATCCAGGTGGCGTCGCCGCGACATGCCTTTGAGTTACTTCAACTGGCGCAGGCCAAATGCGACGCGGCCTTGACCGGGTTTGAATACATGTCGGCCGAGAGCACCCAGGTGGTCATCGATCACTTTCCGGAGGTGGCGCGGCATGGAGCCCAGATCATCGGCGGTATCTTGGGCGGGAATAATTCCATGGTAGCGGAGCGATCCGACTCTGTCTTAATGGAGATTTCCCACCCCGAATCCGAGAGCGCGGCCACCAGCATGTTAGAGACCGTGATCGGGCAGGCGTTGGATCAGCAAATCGTCGGGGATGCCATCGTGGCCCAGTCGATTGCGCAGTCCAGTGCCTTATGGCACCTGCGCGAGGCCATCACGCTGGCCGCGGCCGAAGATGGGGCTCAGGTCAAGCTGGACATTGCCTTGCCGCTGTCACGTCTGGTGACATTTATCGATCAGGTGAACCGGGAGATGCTCGCCGCGTTTCCGGGAGTGCGGCTGCATAACTTTGGCCACTTTGGCGATGGCAATCTGCACTACAACATCGGTGCACCACAGCACTTGGCGGCAGGGAAATCTGTGCAGGAACGTCGAGCGATTTATCTGGATTACATCCAAACCCATGAGGAAGCCATTCGTCGGTTGGTTCACGATCGGGTAATGGCCATGAATGGATCGATCAGCGCCGAACATGGCCTGGGTCAGTTGCGCAAGGCGGAGGCCTGGCGGCTGAAAAGCCCTGTTGAGCTTGCGCTGATGAAACGCATTAAGCAGGCCCTGGATCCCAACGGGATTCTGAATCCCGGTAAGGTGCTGTAGAGTTAATCAAATACCTTGGCGTGGCGAAGGTATGGCGCCCGCCGGTCTTTTTCCGAGAGCTTGAGATGATCTTCAGTGAATCCCTCTGGCCATTGAATCCCGATCTCTGGGTCGTTCCACGCCACGGACGCTTCGCACCCGGGCGCATAAAAATCGGTGGTCTTATATAAAAAATCGGTGTTGTCTTCTAGCACTAGAAATGCATGGCCAAACCCGGGCGGTATCCACAGCATCAGACCATCCACATCCCGCAGTATGCAGCCTGCCCACTGACCAAAGGTAGGAGAGGATCTTCTTAAATCGACGGCCACATCAAACACGGCGCCGTTGACCACGCGCACGAGTTTCCCCTGGGCATGGGGTGGGAGCTGATAGTGAATGCCGCGTAGCACACCCTTAGACGACCGTGAGTGGTTGTCTTGTACGAAGTTGGGGGCGAGCCCCGTGGCTTCTTGAAAGGCCTTCGCATTGTAACTTTCCACGAAAAACCCGCGGGCATCCCCGTAGACTTTTGGTTTGATCAGCAGTACCTCTTGAAAGGGCGCAAGCGGAGAGACGTCGAGCATGGCTTAAAACACCCGGTCATTCAGTAGATTTAACAGATACTGGCCATAGCCGCTTTTGGCCAGCGGTGCGGCGAGCCGCTCAAGATCTCGATCAGTAATCCATTGCTGACGCCAGGCGATTTCTTCCGGGCAGGCAATTTTTAATCCCTGACGTTTTTCAATTGTTTGAATAAATGCGCTGGCCTCCAGCAGCGATTCGTGCGTGCCCGTATCCAGCCAGGCGTGGCCGCGGCCCATCACCACCACATCCAACTCACTCCATTGCAGGTATTGGCGGTTGATATCGGTGATCTCTAACTCGCCCCGGGGTGAAGGCTTAAGATTTCGGGCGACTTCCACTACACGATGGTCGTAGAAATAAAGCCCGGTTACCGCATAACGAGACTTTGGCTGGGCAGGTTTTTCTTCAAGAGATATCGCTCGACCGCCGGCATCAAATTCCACTACGCCATAGCGCTCGGGGTCTTGAACAGGGTAAGCAAACACGGTGGCACCCTTCGCCTTTCCGTCTGCGTGGATCAGGGAAGGTGCAAAGTCGTGACCATAGAACACGTTATCGCCCAGCACCAGTGCGCTGGGCGAACCTGAGAGAAACTGCTCGCCAATAATGAATGCTTGGGCTAGACCATCTGGCGAGGGTTGGACCGCATAGCGGATGTTTAATCCCCACTGATTGCCGTTGCCGAGTAATTGCTCAAAACGAGGCGTATCTTGGGGCGTCGAGATTAAAAGAATTTCCCGGATACCCGCTAACATCAGGGTACTCAAGGGATAAAACACCATGGGCTTATCGTAAATCGGAAGCAGCTGCTTGGAAACTGCCAGTGTTGCGGGGTGGAGCCGGGTGCCAGAGCCGCCGGCCAAAATGATTCCCTTACGCGTTGACGTCATGATCGGAGTCTTTCAATGCCAATGCCTGATAAACGGTTTGAATAACACTCTCTTGCCAGTCGGGGGCTGTTTGTCCCAGAACTTTAGTGAGTTTAGTTGTATCGAGTCTGGAGTTTAATGGCCTGGGTGCACGGCTGCCGTATTCCGCGGTGCTCACCGGAATAATGGCTTTGCAGGCCTGGGCAGCACCCAGTGATTTGGCGGTATTGATCACCAATTTCGCATAGTCAAACCAGGTGGTCTCGCCACCCGGGGCGCAGTGATAAACACCCCAGTCGGGTGGGTTTGGTTGTGACGAACCCAATCCGGGTGTGGCCAGATTGATCAGATCCAGGGTAACGGTCGCCAGATAGTCCACATGAGTGGGTGCACCCCACTGGTCATTGATCACGCGCAGTTCCGTTTTGTTTTCTGCTAGCCGCAGCATGGTGGTTAAGAAGTTATTGCCACGGTGACTATAGACCCAGCTCGTGCGTAGGATAAGGTGCCGTACACCGCTTGTGATGATGGCTTCCTCTCCGGCCCGTTTACTTTTTCCGTAGACCGACAGCGGATGGCAGTCAGCGGTCTCCACCCAGGGTCGAGTGCCCGTACCATCAAACACATAATCGGTGGAGTAATGGACCAGCAAGGCGTTAGTCTTCGCGGCGATCTGGGCAATTACCCCGGGTGCTTTGGCATTGGCGGCGAATGCAGCATCCGCTTCATTTTCCGCTTGATCCACTGCAGTGAAGGCCGCGGCATTGATGATGATCTCGGGCTTGAGATCCAAGAGTGTTTCGGTAATACCGGTGGCGTTGGTGATGTCGCCACAGTAGTCTTGGCTATCGCGCGACAGGAATACATGTTCAGGGGCCTCGCCGATTGCGTCTTGCAGGGCACGGCCCAGTTGACCTTGGCTGCCAAAGACCAGAATCATTGTTGTGAGCAAGACTGCTTGCCTTGGCCATCGGAAGATGCGGCGTGGCCATATTGCAAATTAATCCATTGCCGATAGGCGCCGCTCTGGACATGGGCGACCCAGTCCTGATGATTCAGATACCAATCCACCGTTTTTTCGATTCCGGTAGCGAAGGTCTCGATTGGTTTCCAGCCTAGTTCATTAGCGATTTTTTCCGCATTGATGGCGTAGCGCCGATCATGGCCGGGTCGGTCTTTGACGTAGGTAATGAGTTGCGCATGAGAACCGCCGGCCCGTTGGGCCGTGAGGGGGGATCGCTGATCAAGCAGGGTGCACAGTGCCGAGACGATCTCGATATTGGGCATTTCGTTCCAGCCGCCGATGTTGTAGACCTCGCCCACACGTCCTCGCGCTAGAACACAACGAATCGCGGCGCAGTGATCGCCAACATATAGCCAATCCCTGACATTGCGCCCGTCGCCGTAGATCGGCAATGCCCGCCCCGCCAGGGCATTGATGATCATTAATGGAATCAGTTTTTCAGGCAACTGAAATGGCCCATAGTTGTTGGAGCAGTTGGTGGTGAGAACCGGTAAGCCATAGGTGTGGTACCAGGCCCGGGCTAAATGATCACTGGCGGCCTTACTGGCCGAGTAAGGGCTATTCGGTTGATAAGGGGTGCTTTCCGTAAAGGCCGGATCGTTGGGGCCAAGGGATCCGTAGACCTCATCGGTGCTGACATGTAGAAACCGAAATGCACTGGCTTTTTCCTGGGGAAGTTGTTGCCAGTACTCTCGCGCACATTCCAGCAGATGAAAGGTGCCCTGAACATTGGTGTTGATAAAAGCCGATGGACCATGAATGGATCGATCCACGTGTGATTCTGCAGCGAAATGAACAATGGCCCTTGGGCGATGCTCGGTCAACAAGCGGCTGACCAGCGCGCGGTCACCGATATCCCCCTGAACGAACTGGTGCAGCGGCTCATTCGACAGTGCGATCAGGTTTTCCAGATTGCCCGCATAGGTCAGGGCATCGAGATTGATCACGGGCTCTTGTGCTCCCGATTGATCAAACCAATCGAGCACAAAGTTAGAGCCAATGAATCCGGCCCCGCCGGTGACCAGGATCAAATTCGAAAATCGTCCAATTTTTTACCCGAGGCAATCGCCTGGGTAAGCCATTTCGGCTGCTTGCCCCGACCGGTCCAGGTGGCGCCCGAGACGGAATCCCGATACTTCGGCGCAACGACGCTTCGCCGGTCTGTGCCAACGGACTTCCGTTTGGCGGGTGCACTGGTGGCGCCCGTCGTCTTGGCGGGCCGACCACGACGCTTCGCGCCTGCTTTGGCGAGTGATTTCCCGGCCGGCGCGATGCCGGCTTTGCGCCCGCGCCGCCCCGTTGGTTTTCCCACTAGACCAAGATCCTCGGCGGTCAGCCCAAAGGCGGCAATTGCCTTCTTGATGTTGGCGATGGTTTCGGTCAGCTCGCGTTTACGCAGGGCTTCCGCTTCTTTTTGGAGTTTCTGAATCTGTGCTTGGAGTTGAATGAAATTCGCCATGGAGGGAATCCTTGCGTTATGTTGGAATTTAAACACTGAGTTCGATCAATTTACCTGTTGAATTTTATAATAAAGCTAATCATTTGTTGGCAAAATATATTATTAATATTAGTAGTGAATGGCCAGCGCAATATATTCCTTGATGGCCATTTCGCTGCGCTCGAGGCTGCCGCCATTCGGCAGGACTCTCGCCCAGAGTGCCTTTGACTCCGGAGCGACCTCAAAGTCGGTGGGGTAGGCATCGACCACTAATCCCGCCCGTCGGTGATTTTCAACGGCTCTGGGCATGTGAAACGCCGAGGTCACCAGGGCCACGCGACTACCCCCTACGATGGTCTTGGCAAAACTCGCATTCTCGCGCGTGGTACGCGCCTGGTCCTCCAGCATGATGGCGTGATCCGGTATACCCATGTCCAGAAGGAAAAGCCGCATCCCCTGCGCCTCGGTCTGGATATCTGAGCGTGCCTCAAGCCCCGGGCTGCGACCGCCACTGATGATGATCTTGGTGGCTAGCCCTTCTTTGTAGAGCCGCGCGGCGTGCCACATGCGGTCGGCGGCACTGCCCAGATCCGGATGGGGGCGCTGCGGAGGACTGGCTGGGGATGTTGCACCCCCCAAGAGCAGGATCGCTGCATATTTATCCCCAGATAGAAGACGCTGGGCTTTTTGGTTTTGTTGCTCCAACTGACGGGCCTGGTCCTCCAGCTGGCCCATGAGTTTTTCCGCCGTGAAGGGCAGCGCAAAAATAGCGAGTTGGAGACTCGCCATCACCCATAAAAATCGCGCGGTTCTCCGCCAACGGACAATTGCCACTAAAAGGCCAAGGACATTTCCCCAGATGAATATCCCAGTGGGCGAGGCGCACCAGGTGAATACTTTGATCAGGACAAGCATATAAACTTTTTAGAGGTGTTGTTGAAAAAAAGGGGGGCGATGAAAATCGGGGAAAGAGCGCATAGAATTGTGCCTTAAATGACCTGGTACGTTGTGTATACCAAGCCGAAAGGCGAAACCGTTGCCCAAGAGAATCTGCTTCGGCAAAACTACCTTGTGCGCCTGCCGCTTGTCCGCAAAGTGGTGCGCCGACAAGTCTCGCTCGAGCCGCTTTTCCCGCGCTATTTGTTTTTCAAACCATCGTCAGAGCGGCAGTCCTTATCCCCGGTGCGTTCGTCCGTGGGGGTAACGTCTATCGTACGGTTTGGGATGGACCTGGCGGTGCTGTCCGATCAGTGCTGTAACAGCATCATGAATTTTGCTCTGGAGCAGCAGCAAGGGGGTGTGGATGCCTTGCTCGATGTTCAAGGGATTCGCGAAGGGCAGAAAGTGTTGGTGAACACGGGGCCCTTTGCGGGGCTGGAGGGGCTAGTCTCATCGGTCGCTAAAGACCGGGTCATGGTCTTGATGAGCCTTTTGGGCAAAGAGCAGACCCTGGGATTTGAGCCTACCCAGATCTCCGCGGCCTGATGGTGGTGTACTGGCACAATAGCCCGCATGTTCCACTGGAGTAGTCATTCATGAAAATCTCGATGATCGGTACCGGCTATGTGGGCCTGGTGACCGGCGCCTGTCTGGCCGATGCCGGAAATACAGTGTTGTGCCTGGACTTAGACGCCGCAAAGATCAAGATTCTGAGAGAAGGCGGCATCCCGATTCATGAGCCGGGTTTGCTGGATATTGTCCGAAAAAATGTCGCGGCCGGCCGGCTCAGTTTCACCACCAGTGTGGAAGAATCCGTCGCGTTTGGGCGGGTGCAGTTTATTGCGGTGGGCACGCCACCCGATGAAGATGGCTCCGCGGATCTGCAATACGTGGTGGCGGCCGCCCGGGCCATTGGACAGCATATGACCAGTGAAAAAGTGGTCGTGGATAAATCGACGGTGCCGGTGGGTACCGCGGATAAAGTCCGTGCGGCGATTGCAGAGGAGCTGGCAAAACGCGATGCGGAAATTCCTTTTCATGTGGTGTCAAACCCGGAGTTTTTAAAAGAAGGCGCTGCAGTCGAAGACTTTCAGCGACCCGATCGGATCGTGGTCGGACTGGATTCCCCGCGCGCGGAAGCGGTGATGCGCCAGATCTACGCCCCGTTTCAGCGCCAACATGAGAAATTAATGGTGATGGATGTTCGTTCTGCGGAACTGACCAAATATGCGGCCAATGCGATGCTGGCCACGCGCATTAGTTTCATGAATGAGCTGGCGAACCTGGCGGAGTCCTTGGGTGCCGACATCGAAAATGTGCGCCGTGGAATTGGTTCGGATTCCCGCATTGGGTATGGATTTTTGTATTCCGGTACCGGATACGGTGGATCGTGTTTCCCCAAGGATGTGAAGGCGCTCATCAGCACTGCGGCAGGGGTGGGGCGTGACCTGAAGGTGCTCAATGCCGTAGAGGCCGCCAATGAGACCCAGAAAAGTGTACTAGTTAAGAAAATCACTGCAGCGATGGGTCCGGATTTATCCGGCAAACGCTTTGCGCTGTGGGGCTTGGCATTTAAGCCCAATACCGACGATATGCGTGAAGCGCCCAGCCGCGTGATTGTTCGTGAACTCGTCGCCCGTGGAGCCACCGTCTGCGCTTATGATCCGGTGGCCATGACCGAGGCCAAGCGCGTGATCTCGGAGCCGATCGATTACGCCGAGGGCCCCATGCAGGCGTTAAGCAACGCGGATGCCTTGGTGATTGTGACCGAGTGGAAAGAGTTTCGAAGCCCAGACTTTGACGAAATGGCTAAACACCTAAAGTCAAAACGCATATTTGATGGCCGCAATATGTATGAGCCCGCGGTGGTGAAGCAGTCCGGCCTGATCTATGAAGGCATTGGCCGCCGATGATATCCATCATCAATATGTTGATGGGTAAGGTTCAGAGACAAGCGCGACGCGTTGCGCTGGGGTTGACGGCGACTCTGCTTCTTTGGGTCTCATCGGGATATGCTGCGTGGGTAGAGAGCTACCGAATCCTGGGGGCGACAGCCTATGTTGATTGGCAGCTTACACAGCGTGATGGCGAACGGACCCAGTTCGTGGAATTGGTGAACTACGCAGTGGCAAAGAAAATCCGGGAGGAGCCGCCCTACAAGTCACTGTTAGTGCTCACTCAGTTAGACTGCACGCTACAGCGCGTGCGCGAAGCGGTCTATCAGTTCCCGAAATCCATGGCGCAGGGCGAGGGGCGGATTCAACTGCCGGTATCGAACAGTGAGTTAGTGCAATTCCGTACATTGGCGGCGGTCGATATGGACGCTATCTACGCCAGTCATCACGCAATGGTGGTCGCGTCTAAGCCTCCAGTAAGAGTCGAGAAAAAAGAGGAGCGGTCGATGCTCGGCACGATATTTGATTCGTCTGCTGCTCCGCTGGGTCCGTCGCTATCGATCGCGCCGATGGTCATGGGCACCACAGGGGGCGGATCAGAGGTAAACCCGTCGATGGGCGATAGTGTCTCGAGTCGCTCCGGGGGCTCTGTGCGCCGGACTGCACGCAGTATGTTGAGTGATCCTGCGGCGGCCGAAGTCATAGTGGAGAGCCCTGAGGATGTGAAATTGCGGCAGATCAATACCGAATTGGAAGCCATGGGCTGGCGTTCCCACGGCTTTATGAACCATCGTTTTCTGGCCATTGCCTGCCCTGGAGTTGCGGCGTCCGAGGTCGATCGTCCGCGATCAAAGTGATCATGGCTAGAAAAATTCTTGTCACCGGTGTCGCTGGTTTTATTGGCATGCACACCTCGGCGTTTCTGTTGGATCGCGGTATTTCCGTGGTGGGATTAGATAATCTGAATGCCTATTACGATCCCCGGCTAAAGGAGGCGCGCCTTGCTAAATTGCAAGCGCATCCAAACGCAGCCCGTTTTGAATTCGTTAAAGCAGAGTTAGCAGATACTGGTGCAGTCGCGCAGGTCTTTAAGCGGCATCGGTTCGATGGGGTGATTCATCTGGCGGCTCAGGCTGGAGTACGGTATTCCCTTCAGAACCCCCAGGCCTACGTAGACAGCAACGTAACGGGGTTTGTCAATATCCTGGAGGGCGTACGGCATCACACTCAAGACTGCCATTTGGTGTATGCCAGTTCTTCCAGTGTGTATGGCGGTAACAAAAAACTGCCCTTCGCCGAGACCGATCGAGTGGATCATCCGGTCAGTCTTTATGCGGCTACTAAAAAAGCCAATGAGCTCATGGCCCATACCTACTCCCATCTGTTTCGGATTCCGGCAACGGGCTTACGGTTTTTTACCGTCTACGGTCCATGGGGCCGGCCGGATATGGCCGCTTTTATCTTTGCCAAGGCAATTCTGGCTGGCGAGCCGATTACGGTGTTTAACCACGGAAACATGGAGCGGGATTTCACCTACATTGATGACATCGTGCAAGGCGTGGTGCGTGTTTTAGATCAGCCCCCGGTGGCCGAGGCCTCCACGGGTGAGTTTGCATTCGAGACGATGGCGCCCCACCGTGTGCTGAATATCGGTAACCATAACCCTGAGCGGCTCACCGAATTTATCTCCGCGATAGAAGATGCCTTGGGCGTAAAAGCCAAACAGAATCTACAACCGATTCAGCCCGGAGATATTCCCGCGACCTATGCCGAGACATCGGCGCTGCGCGCACTCACCGGGTTTGCACCGTCAACACCGCTTCGAGAGGGGATTGCCCGTTTTGTCGCGTGGTATCGGGAGTACTACAAGGTCTAGCGGGAATTTCTTGGGGTATCGCGGGTGAGTGTTTTTGGACTCGGTGAGCTAGGGCAGCTGCAGCGCCACGGCCACCACGCCCAGAGCCGTGCTGACCAAGAGCGTGGTCAGCATGCCAAGCCGGAATTGCAGCAGCATCAGGGCAGCCAATACGGAAATGAATATCGCCACCAGGTCGAGGCTTCGCCAAGACCAGAGTTGGCCGTCGGGGAAAAAGGTGTGCTGCGCAAAGATCAGGGCGAGATCAATGATCACGCCCACCACGGCGGCGCTGATGGCGGTGAGCGGTGCCGCTAACGACAGGCTTTTGCGCGTGGCCTCCACCCATGGCGCCCCCACCAGAATAAACACGAAGGAGGGCAAAAAGGTGAATACCGTCACCACGACCGCGCCAAGGGTACCCGCCCAGGTGATGGGCAAAAAGGCAAGGCTTGTATGCTGTGCCGCACCCACAAAGCCTACAAATGCATTGATCATGATCAGGGGACCAGGAGTGGTTTCGCCAAGGGCCAAGCCATCCATCATCTGGGCAGCGCTGACCCACTGATAGTCATTGACGGCAGAGTCAAACACGTAGGGTAGAACTGCATAGGCGCCTCCAAAGGTCACCAGTGCCACTTTGGTAAAAAACGCCGCCATGTCGGTGAGCACGTGGGTATCGAACTGCTGCACCACGCTGTATAGCAGGGCCCATAAGGCAATACCCGTACCGAGCGCCGTCAAGATGTGTTTGGTGTCGGTCACGCTATGGGCGGGAATCGGTGTGTGATCATCGATCACAAAAAGGGGTTGTTCTGAATTTTCCACAGTAGCCGGTTCGCCCGGTGAAGCGGCGCGCACCGAGCGAATCCCGGTGAGTGTCTCCAGACCGCGTATGGGGGTGCGGGATAACAAGTGGGTGATCCAGCCTACAAACGCGGCAATCGAAATGATCGCAATAAACGAGAGTCCCACCAGTAGGCCCAGTAGCGATCCCACAGCGATTCCCCACCAAAACTGGCCCCGCAGCACACGCTGACCCAGTCGCACGCAGGCGGCCAGCACAATGGCCAGCACCGCTGGCTTTACCCCATACAGCAAGGCCTGGATCTCGGGCATATGCCCAAACAGCACATAGAGCGAACCGATCATGCACATGATCACAAGGGACGGCAGGATAAACAGCACACCGGCCACGATGCCGCCCAGCGATCCATGGGTCAGCCATCCCAGGTAGGTGGCCAATTGCTGGGCCTCGGGTCCCGGGAGAACCATGCAGTAGTTCAGGGCATGCCGAAAGCGGCCATCGGATATCCAGCGGCGGCGCTCGACCAGCTCACGGTGCATGAGCGCGATCTGTGCGGCCGGACCGCCGAACGAGATCGCACCGATCTTCAGCCAGAGTCTGGCGCTATCGAGAAAGGAGATGCTGGAAGTCGGCTGCAATTTTTTCAGTGGCCAGATCGTGGGGAATGACTAAACGCAGCCTGCCCTGGCCATCAAAGACATACGTGAAGGTGGTGTGGTCGATGGTGTAGGCCATGGGATCCTTGGCGGAGTCTTTCGTCTCCACTTTTTTATAAAACACGCGGAAATCCTTGGCGATCGCCTGCACCTGCTCGGGCGTGCCGCGCAGTCCCACGATCGTGGGATCAAAGGAGGTCAGGTACTGCTTTAATTTCTCGGGCGTGTCGCGTTCGGGATCGACGCTGATGAATACCAATTGCAATTGATCGCCACGCGGACCCAGCGCTTTGCGCACCTCGCCCATTTTGGTCAGGTGAGTGGGGCAGGCATCCGGGCAGTACATAAACCCAAAAAATACCGCCGTAATTTTTCCGGGGAAGTCCGCCGGTGTGCGCACCTGACCCGTCAGATCAGGCAGGGAATAGGTCTGGCCCCAGGGCGCTCCGGTCACATCCATCGCATTGAATTTGGTTTTGGATTCACCGCAGCCGGCAAGACCGAGCGCGGCGATCCCCAGGACCAACCCGATAGCAAACGATTGAACGGTCTGCATTTGGCGGGAACGGAAGGTTCGTGTTGTCATAGGTGGCTATGGTAACTCGCAGGCCTACGGGCCAAGGGATTGCAGTGATCGGGGCGGGGCTTGCCGGAGCGGCATGTGCCCGAGCCTTGGCGCGCGCTGGAGAACGTGTGACCGTTATGGAGTCCCAGACGGCTGCCGCGTCGGGTGCGTCCGGAAATCCGTTGGGGATATTCCATCACCTGTATTCCAAAGACTACAACCTGGCCACTCAATGGAGTGGCTATGGGATGGTGTGCACCCGTCGGTGGTTAGACGAGCTTGCGCCCATCGCGCGGACCTTCGGATGGGGGTGCCTGGGAAAGGCCTGTGGTGTCTTGCAATTAACCGAGGATGGCCATCACCTGGAGCACTGGGACACGCAAGGAGGTTGGATAAAGCCGGCGGCATTCGTGGCCGCCTGTCTGGCAGACGCGCGGGATCATGGCGCATTGATACGGTGTAGTGCGACGGTGAAGCGCGTGGATGCCGATGGCGTGATCTATTTTGCGGATGATCAACCGGAGTCGTTTGATGCGGTCGTAGTCTGTACGGCGCAAGACCTGGACACGATCTTGCCCGACCAGACCTTTGGTCTGAATCAGATTCGAGGTACCGTGACTTCATTCACGCTGCCAGAAAGACTATCGGCCTCGAGCGCTTTGCCGTGCGTAATCTGTGCCTCGGGCTATGCCACTCCCGTGATCGATGGTCAGATGGTGGTGGGGGCCAGTTATGAGCGACTCCCCGATGGCCTGCCGGATCCCGTGTCCAATTTAGAGCGTCTGCGTGTGATTGATGCACGTTTGGCCGATGTATGCGCAACGGTTCCGCAGTCCGATCGAACCAGTATTCGCAGCGCCACTGTTGATCGTATGCCCCTGGTCGGCGCCGTGCTGGACACGTCACAGGCCCTCACGCCCCAGATGTCTCAGCTGCATCATTTGCCGCGTAATCCGAAAGTCTGGGTATTGGGGGGCTTGGGTTCCCGCGGTTTGACCTCGGCCCCTCTCGGTGCCGAGGTGATCACGGCCCAGCTCCAGGGGCATGCGGTACCGATCGAGGCGCGCTTGTTAAAGGCCGTGGACCCTGCCCGCTTTGCCCTGCGCCAGCACCAGCGCCGTGCTAGATTCTGACCCATGAATTTTCAGCAACTGCGCATTATTCGGGAAACCGTTCGTCAGAAATTTAATCTGACCGAGGTCTCCCATGTGCTTTCCGCCTCGCAGTCGGCGGTGAGTAAACACATCAAGGATCTGGAAGATGAATTGGGGCTGGTACTGTTTGCCCGCCGAGGAAAGCGTTTGCTGGGCTTGACCGAGCCGGGACAAGAGGTGCTGCGTTACGCCGAGAAGATTCTTCAGGAGGCGGACAATCTCCAGGCGGTGGCCAAGAGTTTTTCTGCCCAGGACGAAGGCCGCCTGGTGCTGGCCACGACCCACACCCAGGCCCGCTATTCCTTACCGGAAATTGTCCGCCGCTTTCGAGAGGAATTTCCAAAGGTCCACCTGGTGATGCATCAGGCCACTCCGGGTGAGATTGCCGCCATGCTGGAGAGCGATCAGGCCGATATCGGGATTGCGACGGAGTCATTGCGGAGTAATGTGCAGTTCGCAACGTTTCCGTTTTATCGTTGGTACCACGGTGTGATCGTGCCCAAGGGGCATCCGCTGACCAAGGTCAAGCATCTGACGTTAAAAGACATCGCCAAGTATCCGATCGTGACCTATCACGAGGGGTTTACCGGGCGCGCCATGATCGATGACACCTTTGCAAAAGCCGGTTTGCGTCCCGAGATTGCCATGGTGGCGCTCGATGCGGATGTGATTAAGGCCTACGTCGCCCTGGGCATGGGGGTGGGCATCGTGGCGTCGATGGCCTTCGATGATGACCAGGATCAGCACTTACGACTGCTCGATGCCAGCGAACTCTTTAAAGAGAATGTCACGGTCGTGGCACTGCGCAAGGGGCGTTTTCTGCGTGGCTATGTGAAGCGGTTTGTCACCTTGTGCGTACGCAATCTCTCGGAAAAAGAATTATTAAAAACCACCAGTGTTCGTGTGGACGGATGAACTGAAGAAGGAAAACCATCATGAGTAACTATGGTGTGCAGGGATCAGCCGATTCGGCCCGCAAGGCCGTCACCCTGATGGACCTGAAATCCCGCCGCGCCTCTGGCGATCGGATTGTGATGCTCACCTGCTATGACGCAAGCTTTGCGCGTCTCGCCGATGACGCGGGGGTGGATGTGCTCCTCATCGGCGACTCCCTGGGCATGGTGCTGCAGGGCCATGGCTCCACCCTTCCGGTGACCATGGATCAGATGGTCTATCACACTGAATGTGTGGCGCGCGCTAAACCCAAGGCCTGGGTACTCGCCGATATGCCCTTTGGCAGTTATCAGGAGTCTCCCGCTCAGGCGTATGCCAATGCGGCGCGACTGATGGCCGCGGGTGCCCAGATGGTCAAGATCGAAGGAGGGGCGTGGTTGGCGCCCACCGTTGAGTTTTTGACTCAGCGCGGTGTTCCGGTCTGCGCGCATTTGGGGCTTACCCCTCAGTCCGTACATCAGCTCGGCGGCTATCGCGTGCAGGGGCGTGACAGCACATCGGCAGATCGACTGATCGCGGATGCAACGTTGTTAGAGCGCAGTGGTGCGGAGATGGTGTTGGTGGAGCTGATTCCCACGCCGGTGGGAGCGCGGCTGACCGAGAGCCTGCAGGTGCCCACGATCGGAATCGGAGCGGGCCCTCACATGACCGGGCAGGTATTGGTGTTGCATGACATCTTGGATATCACCCCGGGGAAAAAGGCCCGCTTTGCAAAGAACTACATGCAGGGGGCGGGAAGCATTCGAGAGGCCGTGGGTCGTTATGTGGCCGAAGTGAAGTCCGGCGCTTATCCGGGGCCGGAACATGGGTTTGAGTCGTGATGATTGACGGGATCGGGGCATGGTGTTACTTTAGTAACACCAATTGGAGACTTGTCCGATGTCCACCACCACCTCGCTGAAATTACCGCCAGAGTTGAAAAATCGTGTGACCGAGGTCGCGGAGGGTCTTGGCGTGTCGGCGCATGCGTTTATGGTCAACGCCATTGAGGACGCGACGCGTGCGAGTGAATTAAGGCAGCAGTTTGTGTCGGATGCGCTCGATGCGCGGAATCGTTATCAGCGGGACGGGATTGCCTATGACTCACGGGACATTCATGAGTATCTTCTTGCTCGCGTTGCCGGAAAGAAAACAGCACGTCCGAAAGCGGTGAAGTGACCGCAGTACTGTATTCACCGGCTGCGGTGGATGATCTCGATCGATTGGCCGATTTTCTCCGGGAGCGGCTTCCAACTGAAAGTCAGAAAACCGCGTCTTTAATTCTTGATGCAGTCAGTACCTTAGAGCGGCACCCATTGATTGGTCGCCCGATCGAACACGGATTACGAGAACTTGTGATCTCGCGGGGTGAATCCGGCTACATCTGCCTTTACCAATTTTTCGAACAGCCTAATAAAATTCTAATTTTGCGAATTCGGCATCAACGTGAAGCGGGGTTTTGAATCTCGCCCTCTAGATCGCTTTAAATACCGTTTGCCCCTTTGAATTGTGATGACGCACAAGCTGCCCGGCATGCCACAAGTGATTTAAGTGGGCGATGGTTTCGCCTAAGGCAAACGTGAGTTGGTGCAGATCCAACTCACGCTTAAACAATACGGGCATGACCTGCGCCGCGGTTTTCGCGGTGTGGCAGGCCGCTAAAGTCTCGGTCAGTCGCTCGGCGTGATGAACGCGCAACTCCTCGAGTCGGGTGTTGATCCCGCCAAGCCGGGTCCCCGGTGCAGCCCCAAAGGGTTTGCCGTGCGAGGGCAGCACCAGCACATCATCGGGCAGTCGTTCATAGGCGTGCAGTGAATCCAGGTAGAGCTTGAGCGGATCGGCATCCGGCTCCTGTGCCCACACGGACATATTGGTTGAGATTTTGGGCAGCACCATATCGCCCGAGATCAAGAGATTTAAGTCTTCGCAGAAAAGGGCGCAGTGTTCCGGCGAGTGACCGTAACCGGCAATGACATGCCAGTGGTGTGGCCCAATCCGAATGGATTCATTGGGGAAAATCCGCCGAAAACTCGCGGGAACATCGGGCACAAGCGATGGGTAGTGGTGGCGCCGGGCCTTTAGTTTTTCTAAGGTGGTCGGATCCTCAATACCGTGCCGATGGAAATGGGCCGCCATGTGAATCGAGTCGGGGGCATCCTCCTGACTGGTCTGCGCGGTGTTTCCGCTGCCACTCCATAGGCGGGCAGCGGCATATTCCGCGTAGTTCATCCAGAGGGGCGCTGGGGGGCTGCGGCCATCCAGGCCATTGCATAACCAGGCGGCCAGCCCCACGTGATCCGGATGAAAGTGGGTGCAGAGCACCCGCACAATCGGCAGGTGCTCAAAGTGCTGGGCGGCAAGCCGTTGCCAGGCCGTGCGCGTGGCGTCATTGGCCACGCCGGTGTCGATGACCGTCCAACCCTCTTGTCCGTTGAAGTGGTCACGTAATAGCCATACGTTGATGTGGTCCAGGGCAAAGGGCAGCGGCATACGCAGCCAGTACACGCCATCGGCGACCGGGGTGCGCTCGCCCACGGGCGGCACGGCCAGCTCGGCGTATCGAATGGCGGCATCCGAGGGCCGCTTGGTCGGGAGGGTCTTCATAACCGATCAGTTTACTTGGGGATTGAGGGCGTGACGGTTGTCCAAAACAACCCCCGTGTTTTGAGAGTAAACTTTTGGAAAACGACTGCTAACACGATAGCAGCACCGGTATGACACGTGTCATTGTGAGGAGAACATGGCCAGCATCTATGAACAGGGTTTAGATCAAAACCCCGCCAACTACGTCCCCCAATCCCCGTTAAGTTTCATCGAGCGCGCTGCGGCGGTATACCCCGATAAAACGGCGGTCATTCATGGCGATGTAAAGCGCACCTGGAAAGAGACGTATGGGCGCTGCCGGCAGTTGGCATCGGCCTTGGCCAAGATGGGAATCAAGCGTTTCGATACCGTGGCCGTGATGCTGCCCAATACTCCGCCCATGGTGGAGTGCCACTTTGGCGTGCCGATGTTAGGTGCGGTGCTGTGCTCGTTGAACACACGCTTGGACCCTTCGGCCGTGGCATTCATGCTGGAGCATGGGGAAGCCAAGGTCGTGATCGTGGACAAAGAGTTTTCTTTGGTCATGAAGGCGGCCTTAGCCCTGATGGCCCAAGGCGGCAAGGCACTGCCCACAGTGATCGATGCCGATGATCCGCTCTACACAGGTGCCGGCGAGCGCCTGGGCCAGCTCGAGTACGACACGTTTGTCGCCACGGGCAATGCGGACTTCGTCTGGAGTCTGCCCCCCGATGAGTGGGACTCCATCTGCCTGAACTACACCTCGGGCACCACGGGCAACCCCAAGGGAGTGGTGTACTCCCATCGGGGTGCGTATACCAATGCCATCTCCAATATTTTGGAATGGGATATGCCCAAGCATCCGGTGTACCTGTGGACGCTGCCGATGTTCCATTGCAATGGCTGGTGCTTCCCCTGGACCATTGCCTCGCGTGCAGGCGTAAACGTATGTCTGCGTAAAGTGGATGCACAAAATATTTTTGATGCCATTCGCACGCATAAGGTCACCCACTACTGTGGTGCACCGATTGTGCACGGTATGTTGATCAACTCTCCGCCCGCCTTAAAAGAAGGCATCCACCATCGCGTGAACGCCATGGTGGCCGGTGCGGCACCACCTGCCGCGATGATCGAGGGCATGGTGAAAATGGGTTTTGATATCACCCATGTCTATGGACTCACCGAAACCTATGGGCCGGCCTCGGTCTGTGTGAAGCACGACGATTGGACCGGTTTAGATGTCGGTGAACGCGCCCGCTTAAATGCCCGCCAAGGGGTGCGGTACCACTTGCAGCATGCGATTAATGTGATCGATCCGGACACCATGCAGCCGGTGCAGGCCGATGGGGAGACCATGGGCGAGATCATGTTCCGCGGCAACATCACCATGAAGGGATACCTGAAAAACGAGAAAGCCACGCAAGAGGCCTTTGCAGGCGGCTGGTTCCACTCCGGGGATCTGGCCGTGATGCAGCCCGATGGTTATGTGAAGATTAAGGATCGCAGTAAAGACATCATCATTTCGGGCGGTGAAAACATCTCCAGCATCGAAGTGGAAGATGTGCTGTATCGCCACCCGGCCGTGTTGGCCGCTGCCGTGGTCGCCAAACCCGACCCCAAGTGGGGCGAAACCCCGTGTGCGTTTTTAGAGCTCAAGCCCGGCGCAGAAGTGACTCCCGAAGACATCGTGGCCCATTGCAAGAAGTCATTGGCCGGATTTAAGGTGCCGCGCGCCATTGTGTTTGGAGAGCTGCCCAAAACATCGACGGGCAAAATCCAGAAGTTTGAGCTGCGCAAAAAAGCGGGCTCGGCCACTGCAATTGATGTGTAAAGGTTAAGAATGGCTGATTACAACGCTCCCGTGCGGGACATGCAGTTTGTATTAAACGAACTGATTCCTTTGTCTGACATTACGGCACTTCCCGGCTATGAAGAGGCCGGCGAAGACCTGGTCGTGGCCATTCTGGATGAGGCCGCAAAGTTCGCCGGTGGTGTGTTGGCACCGCTTAATTGGACCGGCGATCAGGAAGGCTGCGTATTAAGTGGCGACGCCGTGAAAACGCCGAAAGGATTCAAAGAGGCCTATCACCAGTACGCCGAAGCCGGCTGGATCGGCCTGGGCTGTGACCCCGAGTTCGGAGGGCAGGGCTTGCCGTCGGTCGTGGCCACTGCGGTCAATGAGATGTGGCACGGTGCGAACATGTCCTTCATGCTCTGCCCGATGCTCACGGCGGGTGCGATCGAGGCAATCGAGCATCATGGGTCGGATGCGCAGCGCGCGACTTATCTTCCGAACCTTGTCTCAGGCAAATGGGCGGGCACCATGAACCTGACCGAACCCAATGCGGGGTCAGACCTCTCGGTCGTAGCCGCCAAGGCGGTGCCGGATGCCGTGGCCGGTCAATACAAAATCTTGGGCACCAAGATTTTCATCACCTACGGTGAGCATGACTTCACCGAGAACATCATTCATTTGGTGTTGGCGCGCCTGCCCGATGCACCCGCTGGTGTCAAAGGTATATCGCTCTTCATCGTGCCCAAGTTCATGGTGAACGCCGATGGGTCACTCGGTGCGCGCAATGACGTGAAGTGCATCTCCATTGAGCATAAGCTGGGCATTCATGCGAGCCCCACGGCCGTGATGTCCTACGGGGAGGCCGGCGGTGCCATTGGGTTTCTGGTGGGCGAGGCCAATCGTGGTCTCGAGTACATGTTCACCATGATGAATAATGCCCGCTTGGCGGTGGGCCTAGAGGGCGTGGGCATCTCTGAGCGCGCCTATCAGGCGGCCGCCAGCTACGCCTTGCAGCGGGTGCAGGGCAGGATTCCAGGCAAGGCCGGTAAGCTGCCGATTGCCTATCACCCGGATGTGGCCCGCATGCTCATGATGATGCGGGCTCAAACCCAGGCCATGCGGGCGCTGGCCTACACGGCGGCGGCCGAAATTGATCGTGCCCAGCGCCATCCGGATGCAGCGGTACGTGCGGCCTGTCAGGCACGCGTGGATTTATTGATTCCGATCGTGAAAGGCTTTTCGACAGAGCAGTCGGTCGAGATCACTTCCTTGGGGGTACAGGTTCACGGCGGCATGGGGTATGTCGAAGAGACCGGCGCAGCGCAGCATTTTCGGGATGCACGCATCACTCCCATTTACGAGGGCACCACGGCCATTCAGGCCAACGACTTGGTGGGTCGCAAGATCGTGCGCGATGGCGGCAAGGAAGCCCATCGCCTGATCGACGAGATTCAGGCGCTCGCGACGGAACTTCAGACTTCTTCGGACATGCAGTTCAAGTCCATGGGGGCCACCCTAGGCACGGCAGCGCTCTCCTTGGCCAGGGCCGTGGAGTGGGTGGTGGAGGTGCAGCCCAAGAACCCGGCCGCCGCCTTGGCAGGCGCCTATCCCCTGCTGAAATGCTTTGGCGTGGTCACCGGGGCTTGGTTACTGGGGAAATCCGCAGTGGTTGCGGCCAAGCACCTTGCCGATAATTCACCCGATTCGTTCTATTCACAGAAGATTGGCACGGCGGCGTTTTATTTTCATCACGTATTGCCTCAGGCAGCCGGGCTCTCCCAGTCGGTGCGTCTAGGGGAAGAAGTGATGACTGCGATGGCGGCGGGTTTGAACGATGTGTTGACCGAAGCATAAGAAAACAGGGCGGGCATGTCAGACTACATTTTGCGCACGGAAGGGTTGACCAAGGAGTTCATGGGATTCACTGCGGTGAATAACGTCACTCTGGATGTTCGGCGCGGCACCATTCATGCATTGATTGGTCCGAACGGTGCCGGAAAAACCACGTGCTTTAACCTGCTCACCAAGTTCTTGACCCCCACTTCGGGGAAAATCACGTTTAAAGACCAAGACATCACCCATAAAAGTCCGGCCGAAATTGCGCTCATTGGAATGGTGCGGTCGTTTCAGATTTCCTCGGTCTTTCCCCACTTAACCGTTCTGGAAAACGTGCGCGTGGGGTTGCAGCGTCGCCTGGGCATCTCCATGCAGTTCTGGAAAAGTGAAAGGACACTCGAGTCCCTCAACGATGAGGCCATGGGCTACCTGGAGCAGGTGGGGTTAGCGGAATACGCCGATAAAACGGCGGTGAATCTGCCTTATGGCCGCAAGCGCGCGTTGGAAATCGCCACCACCTTGGGCATGAACCCCGAGTTAATGCTCTTGGATGAACCCACCCAGGGCATGGGCCATGAAGACGTGGACCGGGTCACCCAATTGATTAAAAAGGTATCGGTCGGCCGCACAGTCTTGATGGTTGAACACAACATGAAGGTGGTGTCCTCGATTGCCGACACCATCACGGTGCTCCAGCGTGGCGCGGTGATTGCCAGCGGCACCTATGCGGAAGTCTCCAGCAACCCTCAGGTGATGGAAGCCTATATGGGCTCGGCCCACACCGAACTCGCGTCTCCGGCGGGGCACTGATCATGGACGCACTTCACATCTACGGTTTGCACGCCTGGTATGGCGAGTCCCATGTGCTGCATGGCATGAGCCTAGAAGTCGATCACGGCGAGGTGGTCACCCTGTTAGGCCGAAATGGTGCCGGTCGTACTTCCACCCTTCGCGCCATCTGCGGCCTGGTGGGCAAACGCATGGGCACGATCAAGGTGAACGGGGTGGACACCATTGACATGCAGCCGCACACCATTGCCCGCCTGGGGATTGGCTATTGCCCTGAAGAGCGGGGCATTTTTACGAGCCTCACCTGCGAGCAAAACCTGATGCTGCCGCCGGTGGTGGCCGAAGGCGGCATGAGCGTGGATGAGATCTACGAGATGTTTCCTAATTTGAAGGAGCGCCGTAACAGCCCCGGTGGTCGACTCTCCGGTGGCGAGCAGCAGATGCTGGCGATTGCCCGTATTCTGCGCACGGGCGCGAAGATTCTGCTGCTCGATGAAATCACGGAAGGCTTGGCCCCGGTGATTGTGCAGCGTTTGGGCCAGATTGTGACCGCACTGCGTGATCGTGGGTTCACAATCGTGTTGGTGGAACAGAATTTCCGCTTTGCTGCGCCACTGGCCGATCGGCACTATGTGGTGGAACGCGGTATGGTGGTGAAGGTGGTGAAGAAGGATGAACTCGCTGCCAATACCGAGATGCTCAACGAGTATCTGGGTGTTTAAGTCTTCATCCAGTGTTTGATCAAGAAGAAGGGAAACAGGAGATGAAACGCAATACCGTAACCAAGGCCGTCGCCGCGCTGTTTGTGGCCGCCGCAGCCAGCAGCGCTTTTGCGCAAAAGATCAGTGACGATGTGGTGAAGATTGGGGTGCTGACCGATATGTCGGGCACGTATTCCGATCTGGCCGGTAAGGGCTCCGTCATCGCTGCTGAAATGGCCATCGAAGACTATTCCAAGTCCAAAACCATTCTGGGCAAAAAGATCGAGCTGATTTCGGCGGATCACCAGAATAAAGCGGACATCACGGCGAACAAGGCCCGTGAGTGGTTCGATAAAGAAAAAGTCGATGTGATCGTGGACCTGGTGACCACCAGCGCGGCACTGGCCGCCATGGAAATTGGCGAGCAGAAGA
>JACCDX010760270.1_pt1 | contig 36128 bp, 54 predicted proteins | sample 7449681 | NCBI WGS metagenome assembly JACCDX01 (sample SAMN15323450, study PRJNA562643) | freshwater metagenome | isolation source: river surface water | place: USA:Blue River Watershed | collected 2017-08-18
ATAAATTACCATTTACACCAAGCCAAACTGGATCACCTTCAGTACCTGCAGCAGATGTATCTAAACCAGCTAATAAACCTTCAGTTACTACATTAGCAAAACCATTTATAGATACTGTAGCATCTAACAAACCCATAGTCTTGGATGATGTAGGTTCAGATGCATTAGAAGCTAAACCAACTATCATATTTGTTCCATCAGCAGATGTTACATATACGGCTTGTCCTTTGTTAATAGCAACACCTGCTTTTACTTGGTGTTTAACTGTACTTGTAGATGTAGGTAATGTTTGTAATGCACCTGTACCATCTATGTATTGTAATGTAGTACCGGCACCTGTTACGGTTAATGTACCAGCACCAGTTACAGGACTATTTGTTACTGTAAAGGCAGAAGGCATAGAAAGGCCCACACTTGTAACCGTACCTGTAGGAATTGCTTGTGTTGACACTGTGCCAGCAGAATCAACTATAAGCATTCTATTACCCACACCAGCTAGTGATGTAAGTGATAGAGTGCTAGAAAAAGTTGCATCAATACCAACTAGTGATGTTAATATTCTATGAGCCATTTAAAGTTTTATTTTTTGATTACTACACGGTATGCATTAGAAGAGGGTGCTGTTGAAAAACTTACTGTTACAACTGTTGTAGATGTTAAAACAACATCTGCAATTACTTCTTCATACGTAGCATTATCATATATCATTACAATTACATCTCTTGTATTCAAACCGTGTGTAAGTGCAAATGATAAACTTGATCCATTACCTACATTAGCTGCATAACCACCAACAGCTGCATTTAAGTAAGTAACCATTTTTAAAGGAGTAACAATACGGGTATCATCTGTACCTGTATTTACCTCTGTTTGTGTAGCAATTTCTGCAATACCTGTTCTTGTTTCTGTAGCTGTTACAGTTGCTAAAGCAGCTGGTGTTAATACAGCACTAGATTCAGTTAAACCTTGAGCTTCTGCAGTGGTAGCCAATCTAACAACACCAAGAATAGTAGTTGTAGCTTGATCACGGTTTGATTCTAAAAAAATCCAATCTGCAGAACTTGTAGGAGATGCATTATCTACATTAGCAATTAATAAGTCACCAATATTTAATGTTACACCTTGTACTGTACCAGCAGAAGTTACATACCAATAGTCACCTTTTTTAGTACCACCAGCAGCTGTAGGAAAGTTTGTTGCAGAACCTGCAGCAAAGCTACCTTCTAAGTTACCTAAACCAGCAACAATATTATCAACATAGTTTTTAACAGCTAATGTAGTAGGTAAATTTGTATTTAAAGGACTTGTAAAGTCAGTTACAACACTAACTGCAGAAGGTGTACCAGAAGACCCTGTTACATTACCTATTACAGTCATTGATGCAATATCTTGGATTTTTGCAAAGGTTACATTCTTATCTGTAATTTTGATTGTAGTAACTGCACCATCAGCTAATTTACCTGTACTAACTCCTAAATCTTTAATACGTACAATATCAGAGTTAACCTCTAATGTAACGTTATCTGTGTTAACATCTAAAGTAACTGAACCAGATGTACCACCACCAGTTAAACCGGCACCAGCAACAACTGCAGTGATATCACCAGAAGTGATGTCTAACCAAGTTGTACCATTCCACATATAGATAACATTATCTGATGTGTTATAGTAAATCTGACCAGATAAAGGACTACCCGGAGGGCCAGATAAATTTTGTAAAACTACATTGAGTAGTTGATTTTTATTGAGGTCTAAATTGACTAAAAACTTTTTTGCCATTTTTTATATATTTACTAGTTTATAAATGCTTTACCACTAAATGCTGCTGTAAAAGTTATTGTTACAGTGTTACTATCATTAAAATGCACTTGTCCTATAACCTCATCTCCAGCAGTATCTACAATTGATACAGATGGATATTTATTTAAATTATGCACTACAGTCCAGGTTGCTGATGCCACTTGTTGATCATGAACATATGATAATGTAACTGTATCACTTATAGTTGTAGTATCTTGTCTAGTTAATGTAATAGTTTTTACATCACCTGGGCCAGTAATACTTATAGAGTTAACTGTTTTATCATAAGCATAGTTCCAGTTTATAATATCTTGAGGAGTAACACTAGCTTGATTCCAAGCCGTTCCATCCCAAATAAACAATACATCAAGATCTGTATCATAAACCATAAATGCCACATCACCTGTTGTTGGAGATAAGGCAAGTCTTGCTGCTGTAGTGATAGGGTGTATCCTAGCATTAAGCAGCTGATTTAAGTCTAAATCAATGTCATGTAAATACTTTTTTATTGGCATTATGATAAATATGCTGTACCTGCTACAGGGTTACTAAATGCTATTTCTATTGTTGTTGAACTTATTACACTAACAACACCGTCAATTTCATATCCGTTAGTGTCTAAAACATAAACATTTGGTGTAAATGATAATCCGTGTACAATTGTCCATAATGCAGATGGTGTAGTTTGAACAAACTCTTTTGCCACTTCTGCTGCACCGTTATAAATTGTAGGGTTAATATTAATTGTAGGATTTACACAAATACGTGTAACACAACCACCAACACTTACATCAATAATATTTTGAGTTTGACCACTTCCATAAGGAAATCCCATAGACACAGTTTCTTCTTCTGTCATATAGGATTGTGTAGATAGGCCGCCAATTCCTGCAGTTGTAACACCTTTATAAGTGACTGGTAACCAAGCCATAAAGTTAACACTAACTTCTGTCAATGCTCCAGCATCTTCATTCTTTTGCCATTCTAATAATAGATGTCTAATATCAGTTAGCATAGGATTTACAGCACATGCAGGTATAGTTAAACCGAATCTGTCCAACTTGTATCTTTGATACATTAAGTCAGCAAATTCTTCATTATATCTATCCTTATATATTAAAATGTTACTCATTTACATTATTATTTGTCCAAATAGTTTCTTCAACATTGTTTACCGGGGCTGTTGTTTTCTTAGCTAATTTAATTAAGCTTGCTTCATATTCTGTTATGCAATGTGCACATACAGAGTTCCCGTTAGAAGCTGTTCTTTTTTGACATCCACATGAAAGAGATGTTCCACAATTTTGACAAGATGCTGCCATGGTTTATTGGTTTAATTGGTTAACAATTTTTGCATCCACCTATATACTTATCCAATCTTCTTTTAGCATATAGTAAAAGTTCCATACCTTTTGAAGGATCATTACAATCTTCCACCTTCACTTTTGCTGCGTCTACATAAGCTTTTATAAGACGTAATTCATCTAATCTAGCTCTAATTTCTGCTGTAGGTTCACAAGCAGCAAGTTCTAATTTACACAATTCATTGTTGTAAATGTTCAATGTTTGTGTAACTCTTAAAAAATTATATTCTACATATACCTTATCATTAGGAGATACAGAATATCTAACATGAAAAATACCATCTGGTAAAGCAGGGCTATCTGCATCACAACCTGTATTTACAATACCCAAAGTGCATGCATTTAATACCAAGTTAAAATTTGGTAAAACTTCTATCTCAACAGGAGTTGTAAACCCTGGGGAAGTAATATGAAGAACACCACATTTTACTTGTAGTGCTTCAGTGTATATGCTTGTATCTGCAACCCTGAATATTTTTACATTATTTGTATCAGGAATTTCCAGACTTAACTGATGTCTTAAGGCCATGAGGATTAAATTTTTATGTATAGAAGACACAATATAGTCTTCATTAATAATATACTCAAAAAACTAGACAATCCCAAATAAAAAAAGAGCTCCTTTTGGGAGCCCTTCTTTTTAAATGTTAAGTGTTGACTAGTAAGTTTCAGCAGTAGAAATGCTATAGTTACCAGCAGATTGTAATAAGTTGCTAATTTTGTTAGTCAAGCTAGTTACAGTTGAACCAGTTGGAACTACAATTTCAACTAAGTATTGATCATTATCAAATGTACCAGTTGGGTTGTAGAAACGTGGAACACTATGTAACAAGTAGATTTTGTCATAGAAACCATTACGGTTAATTGTTGCTAATGCAGGATCAGCTTCAATTTCTCTCATACGTAAGTGATCTACATGAGAACTATCAGGGTATGCAATTTGTGCATAACGGTCAGATAAGATCAAGTCACGTAATACAGTTTCACCGATACCAGATGCTTGGATAGGAGCTTGTACTTCTACAGCATTACCTAAAGTACCTACAGCACCAAAACAGCTAGTTAAACATGGGTCACCAGACTCATCAGTTACTGAAGTGTAGATATTTAAAGGAGCAATATCATACATATCTGTAGGAGTGAAAGTACAAGAACCAAATTTAGTTTCAATGTAAGCAGCAGTTAATTCTAACATACAATCTACAGTGAAAGTAGCAGCATCAGCAGAAGCAGTGTAAATTAAAGCACCAGAAGCTGAAGTAGCAATTGTAGCACCAGTTGCAATACCGTTAGAAACAACAGCAGAACCACCAACACCAGTTTGAGTACCAGTACCAGCAATGTAAGTTGCAGTTCCAACAATTGTAGGTAAACCTAAAGATGTTACATCATTGTATAAATCACTGTAGAATTTCATGCTTACAGAAGCACCAATAGTTGGAGCAGTAGCTTGTACAGGGTATTTAATAACAATTGAAGTGTTTGCAGTAACTGTAGTTACAAATGCATTAGCAGGGATACCAGTTCCTACAACATGTTGACCAACTAAAACACCAGTAGTGCTAGACATTGGAATAGTTGTTTGGCTAGTAGTAGCTGTAACAGCACCTGTAGCAGATAAAGTTGTAACTAATTTGTAAACACGTGCTTGGATCATATTGTTTAAATATGGAGAAGCATTGATTTGATCTTTCCAGTTTAACAAAGTAACAACAGGATCTTTTTTGTAAGTAGGATTGTCAGTATCGCAACATCCTGTGTAAGAATCCATTGTTCTGTAAATGTTGTGGCTTAAGAAACGTAAAGCTGGAGAACCTTTAACATCTATACGTAGACGGAAAGTAGTGTCACAAGCTAAACCACAGTTAGTAACTGCAACTTTAACAACTTGTTGTTGAGGTTGTTTAGCAGCAACTGTAAAGAAACGTGTTACATACTTAGGGTTAATCAATTTAGATTTGATTGACTCTTTGTAACCACCTAAAGCTGGGCTAATTTTATCAGATGTAAAATAGCTACCCATTACAATATAGAATGGAGTGTTTACAGAAGGTACAGAAGAAAGAGCACCTAAGTTTGCGTATGCTTGGTCATAAAGACCCACTTCACCAGCAGCTAAAGCTGAGGTAGCAGCTGAAGTGTTTACTGTCAACGTTCCACCTGTAACTGCAGGAAGGAAAGTCTTTTTAAATGCATTAGGAAAATACATAGTTTTTAAATTTAAGGGTTAATAAATAAATAAATAAATAAAGTTTACATTAATAATATAAGGAATTATTTTAAAAATAACAACTTATACTTGATACTGTTCAAAGTTGATTTTACATTGTCTAGGTCATTAACTAGTTCACTATAAGGCATTTTGTCCTGTAAACCGTTAACCATACTATAAATTTCTCTGATATAAGATATAGCTTCTGTTACAGTGTCAATCACTCTAGGAGCCACATCTTTATATACTAAGATCTTTTCTGCAGCACCTTGGAAACCTTCTGCTAAATCATCAGCATGTCCTGGTAATGCATCATATAGTTCATTTAAAGCTTTATGTGCAGCATATGAACCAATGCCTTGCACTTTTAAGTGTAATTTATGAAAGCTAGTTGCAGCATTCATAAGTTCTGTTACACAAGCAGCTGTCATAGTTTCTACAGATCCATTAGATGCTGTTCCACCGTATTCAAATTTACTTGTAGGTCTTGCTATCTTTTGCATATTATCCTCCCATTTCTGTGTCTAATAATCTTAATGCAACTGGTTCAGTACCAAATGCTTGTAACTGATCCATCCAGTTTTGCATTTTATTATGTTCTTCAACTTGCTCTTTTAAGAACTTTAATGCTAATTCGTATAACATATGATCACCTTTTTTAAAAGCATCAGATGCTAAATCTTTGCATTGTTTTGTAACCTCAATTTCATGATTATATGAAATCTTAACAATTTCAGGTAAACCAGTAAAACCTTGTTGAGGTGAATCTAACTTAGGTGTTTCAGGCTGTACACCCATTGACAATAAGTATGTACGTGACCAATCTGAATGACTAAGTTCTTCTTGAGAATATTTTTTCCATAAACTAGCAGCACCATTATAGCCGTTATTTTCTAACCACATTGACATTGCTAAGTAAATTCTTGAAGAATATTCTTCTTGTTGAATTCTATAGTTTAAATATTTTACACATTCATCACTTAAAAGAATGTTCTTTCCTGTAGTGGCACTGAATGGTCTAGCAATTTTTTGCATGTTTTATATTTTAAGAGTTAATGTTTGTATCCTGTGTAAGTCTTTGATACTGAGTGATTGACTCAATATCACCTGCTAAAATTGCTGCAGCTTCATCTATTAAAAGCTCCACTATATTATCTTTAAACTCACATTCTACATTTGCTGTAGATATTGAGTTCCCTTCTAAATCTACACAACCTTCAAATTGTATAGAAAGAGGTTTTCTATAATAAACAAGTTTTGGATTAACAACATCAAAAACTCCGTTTGTATATATTCTAAGTTTGTTTCCTATAAGTGTACCAAAAGTTTCACCCCATTCAAAACTAGGCTCAGAATTTTTATCTATAAGTAACATATCTGCATCAGATTCTGCTGCTAAATACACTACAAAAGGTCTTGCCGGACAAGTGCTGTTTTTACCATAAGTTGATATTCTTTTAAAACCTATGTAGTTTTCTGGTAAAACATCACTTTCAAAGTATAATGGGTTATTAGTATTACCTGTTATACTATGCTCTGTTATTAAAACTCTTAACTCATCTATAGTGTGAAGATTGCTCTCACCACCTTGTTTAGAAGGATTAAGACCATATATTTGTCTATTCACCCACTGCATCTGAGCTTTATTAAAAGCTTCAGCAATCTGCCAGCATTGAAGATTGTCATAGTCAAAGCTGCCAAGTTTATTAAGACGTTCCTTAATCTTTATTTGTAATAGACTATTATTCATATATGTTAAATTGACCCAGGTGCAGTTCTCATGGTATGCACCTGAGTACTATTTTATTGATTCCAATACTTCTCTACTGCTTTCTGTACATCTACAAGAATTTGCTCATTTAATGGATTTTTCAAAAACTCTACAGCATCTGCCGGTGTTCTTCCCATCATAGTAGATGAATTTAAATGATAAATAAATCCATCAGCTTTTGTAGCAATAAACTTATAATATGTGGCATCTTTTACAATAGCCTTAATCTTTAATGTTTCTAGATCTAACTGAGCTGCATCCAAGAATCTTTGTGCTGTTCTACGTTTATCTTTATCCACTGATTCACCATTAATGTACTTATCCATGTTATCATAAACAATGTCATTAGGTGTTGACTTCTTGTATTGAGCACTATTTGGATCTAAAATCTTAGCAACATACAACAATTTGTTTTGGTTCTTGTTGTAAAGTTTCTCCAATTCAGAAAGAGCTTTATTTCTTAATTTCTTAACTTCTGTATTTGTAGAAGCTGTTTGTTCCAATTTATCCAAGTAAAACTTTGGAGGTGTTGGCATGTTACGGGCTTCATCTAATGACTTAGCAATCATACTAAATCCACCAGCCTCAATTGCATACAATTTAATTAAATCATATGGGTCCTTTTCAGGATCAAGATGTAATGGTTCATTACCCACTCTTATCTTGATTTGATCCCAGATATCTGAATTGTTTGGTAACATCAATTTGATCTTATTCCAAAATTCAGGATCATCTGCACTTACTACATTAGCAGCTAGTGTTTTCTCTAATTGAGATACCACCACTCTAATTTGTCTAATCTTTGCTTCTCTTTCATCTGCAGGTAAGTCATTGATTTCTGGAGCAAATTCATTTAAACCTGTAAGGTATCTTTTGATACCGTTAACTTCCAAGCAAGAAAGTTGTTCTTCATGAAATGCACCGTCAAATAAACTTAAACCGTAGTTTTGAAGTCCCATATTATCCACTTTAGGATTAAAGTATGGACGGATAGCAATGGTTGATTTTTTATTCTGTGGGTAACCTTCCACAATTGTTACTGTACTCATGTTATGTTTGGTTTTGGTTTGGTGAGTAGTGTTTAATAAGGGCTGCCAGTCCTTTTTTGCAGGCATGCATTAAACAAAATGAGAAGGAAAAAACTGGGGATTTTTATCTCCCCAGTCTTTACACATCTCAAGAACTAGAATGATCCGCCTGTGATAGGGTTTCTCATAACTATTTTTAACACCTTGGTCGGGTCTTTTACCCAGATTGCAGGCATTGTTTGTGTCATAAATACACGGTATCCAGAGAAGTTTCCAGAAGATTGGAATCCTTGTGTACGGCCCATGTAATCCATTGTACCATTTTGATAGAACCATTTCAATTGATTGTCCCATCCTAATTTCAACAAGAAAATGTTGTCATTAGTGTTATCAGTGATATCAAAAATGATAAAGTTGTAAGAAGATAATGGGAAACCATCAATGATTGGGTTCTCAATATCATTTGTGTGAACGTTGTCAAATGCAGGGTTCAATACAAACTTAACATTAGCTAAGAATGGAATTACATATTGAGTGTAAGCAAATCCAAAGTTCAAGTCCATTCCTTTACCAGTGATTGCACCAACTTCAGAAGCATTGATAACAAGACCAGAATTGATAGCTTCACGTTTGATAGCTTCATTTACTAATCTCATACCACCCATACCAGTTTGTACAACTAATGATCTTTGTGGATCTGGTCCTTTAAACTCAACTTTACCGTTGAAGAAGTTAAAGATTTCAGATTTGAATAGATCTAGGTTGAAAGAACCTTTATTGTAGATACGTTTGTAAGAGTTGTCTAATTGTTTCCAAAGACCCACAGATAAACGGATATCATCTGGACCATCTTGTTTAACACGGCCACCTTGACCCCACATTAAGTAGGTTTCAATGTCATTAGCAATCTTAGTTAAGTGAGCAGCTTCTAAAGTAGTTAAGAAAGTACGAGTTAATTGACCAGAAGAGTATGCTTTTTTAACATAATCAGGACCCATTTTCTCAGCCATTTTCTCTAAAGAAGTGATTGAAGGATCTAAAGATTTGTCAAAGTTTCTCCATAATTCAATAACTGGAACTGTACCGTCAGCTTTCATACCACCTTTCATCATCATGTCAGCTTTAGAGCTAATAGAATAATGAACGTGAGCTTCAGCACCACCAACATAGTTGTAGAACTCACGGAAACCAGAGTTTACATTACCAATGTCAGAGAATCTTTCTCCATAATCTCCTGAACGTGCAGAACCTTTACGGAATACTTTAGTACCAACTTTTACATATTTGTTATCCAAATATCTTAAGTTGTCATTGTTCACTAATTGAACAGTGTAGATGAAACCATCACCTGCTGGTAAGATGTCATCTTGAGTGATGTACAACTCAGCTCCGTTATATTTGTCATAAGTGATGATATCACCATGTCCAAATTGACGTTTGTTAAGTTTAATTTTGAAAGTAGTACCATCAATACCTTTAGTAGTGTTTGCAGATTCAATATCCTCAACAATGTAAGGTAAATCTTGAGCTACCGGAATTTGCCATTTGTATTCTCCACGTGCATTATCTACATTGATAACGTTTTTACCGCCAAAAGAAGACATTTGGTAAAGAGGCATTTCTACTTTTTGGACCATAGCCCAAAGATCCACTGGACCTAAATCCATTGGTTCTGCTGATTTCAGCATGTTTGTCATGTGATATGAATCCACATGTGAGCTAGTTTTGTACTGGCTATCACGTAGAAATATCCCATTGTTTAAAACTGGTGTTGACATGATTAGTGTTTAATTTAAGGGTTAATAATAATTGTTAAACTATCTTTTAAATATATTTGTTGATCTAGGTATTTTTCTAGACGGTTCTCTTGATGGTTCATATGAGTTACTAACAGCTCCTTTACTTCTAGCTTGCTCAGTTTTTAACTGTCTCACTGTGTTCTCAACTGCTGCATTTCCACCTTGTCTTTTCAAGTTGTTACGGTAGTCTTCAGGATTTGATAACAACCATAATGCTTCAGCAATAAGAGAGTAGTTAGGTTCTACATATTGGTATTTCTCTAACAAGTGTCCTAAAAGGTTAGTACCACGGCCACTCATTGAAGGGTATTGAGGTTGTGTTAAACCGTTATACAAGAAAGATTGTACCTTCTTATCTAACTTTAAGCCATTCAACTCACCAGGTCTCAATGCTTCAAATACATTTTGTACATAAGCTTGAGCAGCCTGCTCTTGTTGTTGTCTAGCATACTCTTGTTCAGCTAATTTAGTTTGAACCATTTCCTCTTGCATTTGATCCAATTTAGGTTTATACTGTCTAGCTTTCTTTTCTAGGTTACCTAAATCTTTAATGGTATTGATTTCTTCTTCAATATCCTCTGCAGATTCACCTCTAGCTTGTAAGTAAGATCTTACAATATACTCTTGGTCTGTTTCAACTTCTGGATTTAATTCTCTCACTTGTTCCACGTGGGACAATGCTTGGAATAATCCTTTTAAATCTCTTCCACCGTCCATTACATACTTTGCAGCATATTGTAATTCTTCTGGTAAAGATTCAAAAAATTCAGCTGGTGTTTGGGCAGCCACTTCTTGTTTCATATTAGAAATGTTTGCTTCCCACAACTCATCAATATCTTTTTCACTCAAAGAACTTAAATAGTCATCTAATTCTTGTTTGGTCTCATCATAATCATCAAAGGCAAACATCTCTTTAGATTCTATTCTTTTTTTCAGGAAGTTAACTAAGCCTGATTTTTCTGTTTTAGGACGGCCACCTTTCGCAGGGGTTGGGTCTTCAAACTCTTCTTCATCATCTTTGTTAATATCAGCATCAATAATATCACTGATAATTTCTTTTCCTGTTGGAGCTTTTTCTTCTCCATCTTCAGAGCCCTCTTCTCCATCTAAAAATGACAAGTCTGTTTCATTTTTTGAAAAGATGTTATTCTTTGCAGGTTCATCTTCTTTGTCATCTCCACTGTTTGGAGTTACAATGGCATCTGCTCCCGGAGCTCCTAACCAGCTATCAATATCAAGATCTACTTCTTGTACTGATGCCTGGTTACCTTGTTGGTTTAAATTGGTTTCCATAATTGATTGGTTTTGTGATCTGTACATATAGAATATACTAATTAAACTCTAAATATTTACTTTCCACCCAAAATTTTAAATTGAGTTACGGATTATAGAGCTATAATTTAGTTGTATCCTTTCAAAGTTTGTAAAATTTCTTCTACAATAGGGTCTCTATGATTGGTTGTCAAGCATATACTGTTAACACCAGGTATAGTAGAAAGTATTCTAGACATGAAGTCAAACCCACTTTGTTTCTTATCTTTAAGATCTATTTGAGCTGTATCACCTACAAATATCATTCTGGCTCCAGAACATAAACGTGTTATGATAAGTTCAAGTTGATTCTGTGTAACATTTTGAGATTCATCTATAATAACACAGCAATTAGAAAAGTTACGGCCTCTCATAAAGCCAATAGGAATAACTTCTATATTACCTTCTGCTAATTCTTTATCAATCTTTTCCTTACTGTAAAGTCTATACATATTATCATAAATAGATGCTGTGTATGGAGCAAGTTTATCATCCTTGCTGCCGGGAAGAAATCCTATGTCTTCTCCTGCAGTGACAGCCGGTCTAGTTAGAATAACCTTTTCTATATCCTTACGGAACAATAGATCAAGAGCTATTTGTGCAGCTAGCATTGATTTACCAGATCCTGCTGCACCTTTTAAGAAAGCCACCTTAGAACTTAATATTTTCTCCTTAGCAATCTTTTGTTCTTCATTTAAAGCTATATTAAACTTAATAGGATGTTTAAGCTTTTTTGACCCTGAGGGTTTATTGGTTTCCATCTATTTATTTTTTGGTAGGTTTCTCTTTTACATCATATTTATTCTTATTCTCTCTAGCTATTTCTAACTGCTTATTAGCAATATCTTGTTGAACAGCCAATTTTTCTTTTTCTACAGATAACTTATCAGTTGCTATTCTGTTTTTACTAACCTCTTGCTCTCTTTTAAGATTCATTTGATCTCTATAATTATCCTGTTCTTGAATCTTAGCTAAAGCATCTTGATAGTCAGACACCTGATTTTGGTTAATATCCTGCATAGATCCATAACCCGCTGCTCTAATTTCTGCAATAAGAATATCTTTTTGACGGTTTTTCTCAGCCTCAGCAGCTTTGTAGTCAAGATCCATTTGTTTTTGTCTTTCTTGAGCAGCAAGTTGTTGTTCTTGCATTTGCTGTTCTTGCTGAGCTTGTTCCTGACGGATTTGTGCAGCTTTTTCTTCAGATGCTTTAAGAACATTTGTAAGTTCAGCAATAGACTCAGATTTAATAATATTTCCTAAGTCATATATGCTAGCACCTGTAGTGTTATTATTTAATGCTAACTGTTTAAGTTGTTCCATAACAGCACGACTGTTCATCTTAGTTGTACAGAATACATTTAAATCTCTCATTAAAAGTTTAGTGCCGTTAATTGAGAAGTTTGTTTTTTCTGCAGCAGATGTAACATACTGTAGTCTTATAGATGGATTATTAGAATTATAATACTGAGCAAGCTCTGTTCTCATCTGATGTACACGTGGCATTAAATAGTCAGTGTGTTGTACAAAGTACATTTCAGTTTGAGTGTAAGAAGCATTTAAGTTTTGCTCCATACCAGTTGCTGTTTGTTGACCCATTTGCTGACCCATACGTTGTGCTGTAACACCAATAACTTCATAAGCTTGTTGTTTGAAATAACCAGCTAATTGAATACGGGAAAGTAAACGTTGAGTTTGTTCTAAGTTTAACACTTGATAGTGTTGGAAATTAAGAGCATTCTCTGTATTAGTAATTGTAGTGTCTAAAGGTAACATTTGGAAATTCTTCATTGCTACATAAGCATTCTGTAAGTTTCCTTTACCCCAATCTTCACCCATTGAATGTCTTGGTAAAGCATTTTGGTCAAACATAATAACAGTTCCTAGTTCATCCACTAGAATGTCTGCTATTTGATTATTTACAATGTTATATCCAATTTGGTATGGTTTCATTAAATCTACCATTGCAACACTCTTAGTGTTACGGTCAGAGAATACAGCTCCTTCTACAGGTATTTTACAACCATATAAAGAATTATCTCCTTTAAATTGAAAAGGTATACGGCCAGGACGGCCTCCTTGCATACCTAAATATATTGGATTTAAACCTCCAGGATTATTCATACCCCAGAATGATGGACGGTTAGGACCAACTTTAACACCACCCCAAACTTCATTAATCCATATCCAATCAATATGTTCTCCGTATACTAAATTATCTTTTGATTTATTTTTAAGTATTGTAGTGTCATACAAAGGTTTATCTGTAACTTTATATTCTTCACTTACAATATCTTGAATTAAACTACCATCATCATTAATTTTGGTTAAATGACCAATCTTACGTTGTGACTTCCAATAAGCTGTAGTTACACGTAACATGTGTGCATTACCCCAGTCCATTAAATCCTCAGATTCATTAAGAATCATATGGATGATATCACCAGTGTTTTGCTTATTATCATATAAGCTCATAAACTGACGGTATTGTAATGAAGGAGTTTGTGTATTCCATTCATGAGATCTTGTAGGATCATAATATGTACCATCATTTTGAAAACCTTGTACAGCATAACCAGCAGAACGTACAGGATAGATCACCTCTAAAGCTTCTAATTGCTCTTGGTTCATCATCCAACCATACTTGTCAATAACATCTGCAATAGACATTAAGTCCATCATACCCACCCATTGAGACTCAGATATATACCTAGCTCCTGGAGATTTATGATAGAATGTTTGTACTGGATTCCAAAGTTCTAATTCATAATCATCTTCTAACATTTTAAAATGCCAGAATTCACGGTCAGTGATAAGCATATCACGGAATGCTCTTTCCTCTAATTCATCTATTCTAAATCTTTCTACGTCAACATTATGTTGGTGTGTAGCCCATTCTTCATAAAGATTTCTATAATCTTTTCTAAAAAATGATTCAATTTCAGGTAAAGTTCTTAACTTATCTTGACTCATTTCTTGTTGAAACTCTTCAGATTGAGGATCCATTCCTGCATCTATAAGTTTACTCATCATTTTAGCTTGTGCTTGTGATAGTAAAACTTGCTCAACCATATTTTTCTTTTCTTCCAACATCTCATTATATGACATGTCATCCACAGCACGGTACATGATTTTAGATGCTCTTTTACTGAATTCAGCACAAAGAACATTAATAACATTAGGAATGATTGGATAGAATTTTAATTCAAATGCTGATGCATCCTCCTTTGTAAGGATGTCAATAATTTCTGCATGCTCATTGTTTTCTTCAACAACATAGTCAGTTTTGTCTATAATACCTTTAGCAAGTTTGTAGTTTTTAAGTAGACGGATGGCATTTCTACGTAATTGTTTCATACCCTGCCACTCAAGCCAGTCAAGGTTCCATGCTCTCCATTCCTCATCTTTTTCCTTTTCAGATAAAAACTGAATAGGCTGGGTGAGGGTACCCATCTTATTATATTCTACTTTCTTACCTGCTTTGAGATCAAGGGCATTATATATTTGCATACTCTTAAATGTTTTTTATTTAATATTCTTAAAAGGATTTCTATTAGGCTTAAAATTTAAACTTTTGGAGTTTACACCCATATTTCTAAAAGCACTCCTCATACTTAATTTACTTAATTTTTGGGAGTTTACCAATTTATCTGATGTAATCTCCACTCTTTTAGCCAATCCACGGTTATTTTGCTGGATTTGGGCAAATGCTACAAGAGCACAAAATGATACAAGTCTATCCACATTGACACCCGGTTGATATTGTTTCATCTCTTCTAGTAACATTGGATCTGGAATTCTTTCCACTCCATAGTAAATTTTCTTAGTTTCCCCATTCTCATCCATATCTTTGTCTATTTCCTCTGTAAGGAATTGAATACCATAGGATAACAAATGTTGCTTAAATAAAACACCAGTGTTTTTCCAACCGTATGTAGCATATACATTAGCATTAGATGAAAGCTCTTTAAGGAAAGGAATCTGATCTTTAGGAACTAAATACTTTTGTTTTCTTCTAGATATCATATATTGTATGAACAAACTTACGTTATTTTCACATAATGTCCAAGCATTATACCATTCTACAATAAGTTCTAGTCTTTCATGAGTTTTTTGTAAGTCATCAAACCTACCACACCAGCTTGCTACAATAGCATCTCTTTCAAAATGTGTAGATATTTTACCCTGACCATCATCTTTTATAACTTCTGTAGCTGTTTTGTACACAAATATAGAGCACAATGAATCAGATGTTGTTGTCTTACCTTCACCTACAGGGTCAATTGAAGCATAATATGTTCCCCATGGAACATTTTTAATAGGTCTTTCATATACACATATCACTCCAGATTTATCCTCCATAGTTTTATCTACAGGAAATCTGTTGATTGGTCTTTTATTAGATGTTTTAGCTTCCACTTTACCATCTGCATCATATCTTAAATCTATATATTCTACAGGATAAACACCTTCTTCAATTCTTTTACTTTGATGTGATAGAAGATGTGGAGGAAATACAGACTCTTTTCTAGTTGCAAAAGCTTCTTCTATATTAGTTGGCTTTTGAGATATCCTAAGTTGATATTGCTCAGGACTTAAATCTTTTTTCCATTGCTTTCTTTCTTCATGTATAGCTTCTAAAGCTTCTTCTACAAGAGAGTTGCCAAACTTATCTATATATGGAGGCATAGACCATTGTTCTGGAATAAATAAACCAGTTTCTCCAATAGTTTTATTATTATCTATAAGATTGGTTGTAATAGCCTGCATACCATATTTATGTGGATAGAGTACCATTTCCTTTAAAGGAAGACATTGGTCCAAATCACCCACAGATCCTGCAGCAATAAAGGTTCCTGTTGTCACCATACCTGATTGCATGGCTGGTCTCATAAACTCATAAGTGTCCATCATTTTAGGGGCAATACCAGCCTCCTCATGAAAGAAATATGTTACAGGTCCACCGACACCATTTGTAGGGTCTTTCTCAAAAGAGGTACCTGTTATAATACTTTTATTACCTTTGTATGTATCACGGCCCTGAATCCTCACTTTAATTCTTTGTTGCCATGAAAAAATCTTATCTGGCTCTGAAGGTCTATACCATGCCGTGTGTTCATTCAAGAAGTTACGGTATTCATTTAACATCCTCCAAGATCCTTTCTCAGAAATGTAGTCTTTTAAACTAGCTCCTATTTTATTTACAGATCCTTCTTCAAACCAATATTGGTTTATAAGTTTACCCATATGGAAATAAGAAGATGCAATCTGACGTTTTTTAAGAATAGGAACATGCTTGTAATTTAATTCAGCAAGCCATTCATAAAGAGCCATATGGTACTGAGCATCCCTCACTTTAGCAAAGTCAAATCTTTTTTCCTCCTTATCATAAATTGGTAAAAAGTTTAACCACATGTAATAGTCTCTAGTTAGATACCATGTGTTACCATTGTTCTTATATATCACTCCGTTTTTACACTTTGCTTTTTGGTCATCCCAATAATGTACAAAGTCTTTACTTTTTATAGGAGCATTACAATAATATCCTTGTTGCTGAAATTTTTTAGCTTCAGCATTGAATAAAAATGACGTTTCATCAAAATTATATCCTTCATCTGGACCAGCATCTTTAAACACACTTCTTACAAAGTCACGAAAATCATCTCTTTCCATAAACTCTGTAGTGCTCCAAGTGCCATTATCATAAGTGGGAATGGTTATGTAGGCTTTATTTAGCATTTAATTCTGCTTTGATTTTCTTAATGTCCCCTTGGTGTTTGACCACGAGCTTTTTGATGGGCTCCACATTGGTATGGAAGATAATACTTGGGTGGTTGATATCAGACCAATAGTGCTGGTAAAAGTCTCTGTGAATTCCGGCCCATAAGCCATTGTAAGGGTTGTAGTGAAATACCCAGTCTTGTAAGATTTCATTATTCATAATTTTTATTTTATTGGTCATAAGCAAGATTTTGTCCACCTCTTACAGAACTTTGTTGTTCTTCTTGTAAGTCACGGTAGACACCTTTAAAAGATTGTCTAACAGCATCAAATTTCTCAGCTATTCTTAACAAAGCTGTAGCTGATCCATCTCTACCAAAGGTAGGAACTTCTGTAGCCATAATCTTTGCCATATTATCTAAGGCAATCTTAATACCATTATATGCTCTTGATGTTGGTGTTTCATATAATTTCTTAGTGATGTCTATTGCATATTGTATTTTATCATCTTCAGCATCAAAATCTCCACCCACTTCTTTTCTAATCATCTCTTCTTTATCCACTTCTGGTACATCAAAGAAAGGATTTAAGTCTGGGTTTGGACATGTAAGATAGTGAATATATGCATATATCTTTAAATATTCATCTGGATATTCATCCATTATATCTTTGTAGCACATCATTGTATAACAATGTTCTGATGCTACCACTTTTCCATTTTGTATATCAAATATTCTTACCATTAGTTTATACTTATTAATATGTCTCTATCATAAGACAGTTCAAAATCATAAAAGTGTGATGTACTGGAGTTTCTAGAAACAGAATATAATATATCCCCAGGGTTAACTTGTATGCATGTTATTATTCCTGGTGATTGATCAACATCAGTTTTTATATAAACTGTGTCTCCAATATTAAATTTATTGTTTATTACCATTCCAGTGTTTGTTCGGTTTTTCATAATAGAAAGTTAAGTCTTGTTCATCATCATCATAGTAGTTAGCTACAACATCTGATTTAAATTTACTGTTTACATTTTCAAACATAGCTGCGGTTACAATATCTCCCACCACCATCTCTTTTAAAAGATTGGTAAGCCATGTATAATTACCGCCTCTAATCACTCCAGCTTCCACTAAAAGATAGTTAGAATATTTTACATCTGAAAATCTAAAATGATTTAGGATGGCTAATTTAGCTTTTTCTATATAAGGAGCTACGTCTTCATCTGGATAGGGTACATCAATAGGTAGGATGTCTGCCATTTCTCCTGCATAACTTAGTTCATGTGCAATGTGCATAGCAACGGTGGCTGAATAATCAGGAGACACCATTAAAACTAATGTATTGCTAGCATTCAAATGAGGAAAATTAGCAGACAATCCTAATGTTACATGAATAATTGCTGACATTTCAGCTGTTCTATTCACTATTAAATCCATTCTCATATATTAAAAAAATTATCTAGTGCTTTAGACTCATGTTCTAAACCAACAGTAGATTCACCTTGTTTAAAAGAAACTCCTGAAATAAATACGGTGGCTGTACCGTCACTTACAGATTTGTTTAAATACTTGTTCTTCATATCTTGAGGAACACCTTCAGAAGGTATATACCATGTATTTCCTTCTTTCTTAATTGGACTCACTTTTAATACTTCCATATTATAGGTTTTAATTGTTTACATTGGTTTTTGGATTTCTTAGTAAATCCCTCTCAGCACTCTTAGCTATTTTTCTAAGTGTTGATTGCACAGCTAATTCATGGGTGTGTATCCAACTTACATTATCAAATGCTTTGTGTTGTTCAGTTAAATAATATTTATGTGCACTCTCTTCTAAATTAAGGGTGCCATTTTCATATTCATCAAGAAGCTCTGCTAATGTAGGTATCATCCTTTTGCTTTTATTTTGTCTCTGTTTTCTTTCAACCACTTAATCAATGCTATCACCTCTTGTTTTAAATAAGGCACTTCATATTGCACCACCTCTTCTACAATAGGATCCCCATGTGAATTTAGTTCTGCAATTGGATTACCAAATTTGTCTTTTCCTGATTCTTTAAATATAATGTGATGTAGCACCATTTTACCAGGAGAATACAAATGATTATGTTTAAGAATAATGTACATATACATGCTTAATTGCAATGCATAGTGTATAAAATTACAATCATCTAAATGACTTACAGGACTGCTCATCTTTTGCACCTTACCATCCCAGCTAGTGAATCCTTCTGTTTTAATTTCTTTATTAGTTTTGTAGTCGGTGATATTAACCTTACCTCTAACCACTTCCACTAAGTCTGATTGACCACAAAGTCCAGCTGATTTCAAATAAACCATATGTTCTGGATAGATGCCCTCAGTGAGCTTTTGATCTGGTGCTTGTTTAGATCCATCTGTATTTATTAATGGAGTAAACACTGGTATAGCAACACCTTCTCTATCTAATGTTTCTAGTTGGCATATATCCTCTTCACGTTGATTGTGATACCAAGTTCCTAATGTTGTTGCTCTATTAGCTTCATTTTTCCATGCCTCTTTGATTTCATCAGGAGTCATTCCAAACCATTTAGATTTTTTAGACTTTGAAACTTTAGAAGCTACAGAGTCTGCATCAAACGGTTGTTTAAAATTACCTATAAAGCTTGTGACACTCAACCATTTTATATCTGATTCAGGATCAAGGGAAACATATTCATGTTTCTCTGGTTTAAATACTATTGCCATAACTATTGGTTTTTGCTGTTAAAATCATCTTCTTCCTTTTCTGTAAGCATTTTGTTCCATTTAGGAACAGGTAGAGGACATTCTGAACTTAAGCTTCTTGTTTTTAGTTTTAAGCTACATCCACATCCCCCTAACTTTTTATTACAACAAGGCTGGGTGCCAGGCATTTCACAGCCTGCTCCAGTTACATCATAGAATGTACATCTTTTACAAATCTCCATTCTATCATTTGCTATTATTTCTACATGCTCTGTTTTGAACATGTTATTTTTTATTCCTTCCAAGATCTGGGATCGGGAGTTCCATATCTTTTTTATTGAGCTTGGTTTCATGTATAAATCTTTTGTGTGTTTTTATAAATTCTTTTCTTTGTTGTTCCTCAGCCATCATTCCTTTCAACATCTCCATCTTCTTAATATACTCATCTAGATGCTCTTGCTCAGGATATTTTATCTTAGTCTTTTGTAGCATGTCTATTGTATTGTCTAGTTTCCAATGCTTGATGGTAAAATCCCCAAGATTGGTTACATGCACACGGTCTTGCTTCAAATCAGAAAGAGATTCTCTCACCTCTCTCCAATATTCCTGTGCAATAGTGGTTACAACAGACACAGGGAGGTTAAGCTCCATGGCCGTGCTAACTAATAGCTCCTTAGATTTAATTGGCCTCAACACTTAATATCTTATAATTTAAAAGTATATTACCTGTAGACAATACAGGAATATTGTTAAGAGATATTTTCTTTTTATTAATGCCGTCTTTTGTCACTAGGTTCATTTTCTCTAGTTTAGCCAAAGCATTTCTTACAGACTGTGGGCTTTTATATATGTTCTTTTCAAAAGCTTTTACACAGAATGTAGAAATCTCAGACTCCTGCTCTATTCCTAATAATGTAAGACATTCAATTTCTGCCGGAGATAATTGTACATCATTTAAAAAACAATGTGTTAAGATTTGAAACTTGACACAGTTCCAATTACTCACTAATGCTTTTTTTTCTATTTGATTTACTTTTGCCATTTGGTTTTGGTTTTATTACACTCATTGATTCTAGGAGTGTTACTAGTTGATGGTTCTCAATCCACCAAACTTTATCCATTTTTTTAAAACTCTCTGATACATAATAAGGAGTGATGCCTTCTGTAGGAATTCTCATATGTCCTTTTACATACATCTCGTGGAGTTCTGTTAATGTAAATATCTTTCTGTAAGTTAAAGAATGCATCCAGCATCCCATTCTATATAATATAGAAGCTATGCGGCCTTGCTCATTAAAATACAAGGCCCATATGCATAGTCTATCTCCAATTATTCTTAATAGAGAATACATGTTATTTTTTTAGTTTTCTTTTTGGAGATGGTACGGATACAGTGTCACCGGCTTTGTAGCCTTGTTCTTTAATTGCAGGATTTTCCTCAATGTCTTTTTCCGTTATAGTGTAAGGCACCATTTCTTGACCTTCCTCTTCAGGAGCTGAAGACAATTGAGACATTCTGTAAAGGGCCTGCATTTCTCTAGCCTTCAACTCTGTAAGAGCTGTGTTTAATTCTGCTAGTTGCACTTGTACAGTTTTGAATTCTATTTGCTCTTTCATCCAAGACAACATCTCTTCTCTAGATGGTTGAGCTTGCTCTTCTTGTGGAGCTTCTGGGATTTGGTTTTCTTCTGTCATGTTTGTGTGGTTTATATTAAAAATATACTTAAAAAGTTTAAACTTTACAAATTTAACTATATTAACTAACAGTGTCCAAATATTCTTATCCACTAGTTATTAACACAAACACAAAAAAGTCCTTATTAAAAGGACTGTAATATAAGAGAGGAATTGCTTATTCTTCACATAAGCATGTGCTGCCCTCACACACTGGGCATGTTAGCTTTAAGCCGTTGATTTTCTTCTTCATAAAAAAAAGGGAATGTTGTACGTTCTGTACAATAATAATATACTAAATCTTTGGCTCATCACCAAGTGGAATGTATTGAGTTTCAAACTTATGTCTCATAACTGGGTAGGTGTTGTAAACAGAGTCCTTACATATATAATCATCAATAAATGCTAAAAGGGTGCCGTTTTGTGTCTTCACCATAACAATATTTAATGAATCATGGGGAGAGACATAATCTCCTCCCCATTTTTCAATTTCCCTTAAATTACTCTTAGTGTATTGTATTGCTTCTACAACGTCTCCGTTTTCTAGATGCTTATACTTTCCTACCATACAATAGCAATATCATGTTCTCCCACCATCATTTTTGGGCTGCCGTCAATATCAATCCTCTCAGCATTCTCTAGAGAAGAAATAGTGAGATAGACAGAATCTCCCACTTGGACAGACTCAACATTTTCTCCTACAGCAAACACTGTAAGCTTTTGCCATTTCTTATACTCAGCCTTTAATAGATCCTCTTGATCTTTTTCAGAAAGCTGGATTACGGATTCCTTTTTCTCAGGAACATTCAATAGAATTCTTCTACCTTTTAATTTCATGTGTATTAGTTTGTGTCATACCACTTCCAGCTCAATAAGACCTTAGTGAATAGACGGTGAATAAAATGCGGCTTGTTTTTAAAATGAATGCATAATGCCTTATCCCCTATAGAATAATACCCAACATACTTAATGTTTGAAAAAATCATGGGACCAGATGTAAAATTTATATTACTATCAGGTTTAGTGCTATCATGTGTAATTTTTACACTACCTTCTTCATAAGAAGGATTAATATTTTTTTTCATAAAATGAATTTCTGCAAATATAACATCCCCCCGGGCTGTTTCCAAATGAACTTACCCCCACCTTATCCACATATTAAGACACCCCCCCCTTCCGGGTGGTAAAAATTTTGATGATGGAGGGAGTGATGACCTCCCCCAACCAAGCCCCCACAACCAGCCAGGCACCGAGCCTACCCCCTGGTTGTTGGGGAACAAACATGGTGTGCAACCCCAAAAGAAAATAAAATTTTTATATCTATGAAACAATCTACTTGGAATGCATGGTTCATTCTATCAGCTTCAATGACTACTATGTTGTTGTTCACTGTGATCTTCTGTGATCCTTCTGTACAAAAGATTCTCATCTCTCCTATCTTCTTGATTATGTCTTTAATGGCATTTTCCAATATGGTGTTATGCCTACATGTAGGGAGAGGAATGCAGCACTAAACATACAGCCCCTTCGGGGGCTTATATAGTGTGTATAACTCCAAAAGTAAATTAAAATTTATATATATGGAAAATGTAAATACACCATTTGGTTACAACTTTGAAGGTAGTACAGTAACTGTTAAGTTAAGGTTCAGACCTGAGAACTATGTTAAGTTGAAACTTACACCACATACAAGCAGTATGGTGGGTACAAGGACAACCAGCACCAACTATATTATTATAGAGGGTAAGTTCAATGTATACTCACAGGAGTATAGAGAGTTTAAGAATGCTATTAAGATGGCACAAGTGTTATAAGGCTCCGGCTTTATAGCACTTTGCTTTCCTCTCATCAACCCCAAAAGGATGTAAGTTTATTCTTATATAAGGAAAATGTTAAAGCATTAAGACAGGAGAAACAAGGACATTAGCCTCTATGCTGTACACATAAGCGGCCTTCGGCCGTTTCTCTACCTTTTTGTCTTCACTCTCATTAACCCCAAAAAGGATTAAATTATTTTATTCACAATTTAAATTTATTTAAAATGCTTACAGCAAAATTAGACGGTTCTTACCGTAAAGCCATTACAGGCACAAAAGTTTTTAGATTTGTAGTTTCAGGTTCTGAATCAGAAATTGAAGCATATAAATCAGCACAGGAAGATAACTTCCGTACAGATGAAGACGGCAGGCCGTTGTTCTTCTCTACAAGATATCTATCTGATAATATTAAACTTATCATCACTGAAAACAACAATGTTGTTGTTGATGATACAGATTTCAGCAAGTTGGCTTCTCTTGTAGACCAATTTGGTGCAGAAACTGCCCGCTTGATTATGGATGCTCAAAGAGCACAAGCTAACGGGTAGATTTATCCCATATAATACATACACAGTGGTAACACATTGTGTATGTATTTTTTCTTTGACACCGCCAAAGGCGGCTTATAAGCAAAGAGAAACCAAGCTTGTGAAATGTTTGTTGAACTTTCAGCTGACATTTCCCACTTAACTGATTGATTGTGTGGGAGTTAGAGTGTGGGTGGGTATATCTCCCACAATTCTCCACATTTTCACACAAGCCATTAAAAACCCAGAGTGCCTGCGGACTAAATGGCTATAACAACATATTGTTAAATTCTCACAATGGTAAAACTTGTATTGACATATGAGTTCATCCTTACATTAGATGTAAAGGTTCTTGGTTCCATGCTAGTGGCTTGCATGTAAAATATTAAGACAGCTATATGATAACAAACATTACATTGAGAGAGAATGTTATTCTCCTTATAGGATCTTCTCTCTTTATGTTTCTCTTATAGATAATTCTCATAACGGAGGCTTAGGCCACCACAATTTAATGCACCAATCTCACTTCCCAAGGGTGAGCAAGTTGTAATAGTAAAAGGTCATTAACTTGGCATTACTTGTTAGGTTTTATTCCCATAAAATTGGAATAGTATGATATTATTACAACTTGAGTGCAGAGGGATATTAACATGTCACCAATTAAACTAAAAACATATATGAAAACCTTAACACTTACATTCACATTCCTGTTTGTGCACATGCTTATGTTCACAATAATATCCATTATTGCATCTATATTCACCAGCACCTTTATGAATATAATCACTAGTGGAGAATGGTTCTTTCTTTATAGTATATTCTTCTTCTGGATACCAACCGCAGTTTGTTCAGAAGTTGCTCATAAACTAGAAGAATCAGGTTATTAAACTTATTTCCCGTAAAAGACCCAGCTCTTTGAAATCTTATTGGGGTGGATATTGTCCCAACCAAAATTATCTTCAAGGACGGTCTGTGGAAATATTGTTTCCCTTAATGGGTCCATGCTCTCCTTTTATTGCACGTGCAAAATGCTAATAAATAAGACATGGGCCTGGGAAAGATCTAGAGCTTCAACCTGCTCAACGGTGGGGAAGGGTAACCAAGCCTTCCAAATTAATTCTGATGCACAGTATAGGGCATGGCCAGTCGGCTAGAAGTGCTTAGTTGGCCAACACAGAATTAAAGTCAGGTGGTGGAAATTGGTAGACACTGTGAGAGTATGTATATGGTGCTGTGCAGCCGATGTATTCTAAGGCACAATGAATTAGTAGATGAATTCAAAGCTGAAAGTACATACAAAATCTACGTGCAGGTTCGAATCCTGTCCTGACTACTATTATTCATTAACAATTAAACAAAAACACATTAAACATGAAAAAACTAATCTATTTAATCTGGATGATTGCTCTATGCAGCTTTACATTCATTTGGTCATTCTGTGTAGAACAAGGTAATCTAGCAGATGCTGTAATTCTTGTCATTTCCCTATTGACATTGGTAATATCCGTGGCATACGGACAAGTTAAATTTCAAAAACAATAAGAAATGACTAAATATCTACTAATCCAATGGCCTGAATCTGAGAAAGTGTTAGAAATAGCACGGCAACAAGGCTGGCAGGAAGAATGTTTCCTTGCCGTTGGCTTGACAGAAAACCAAGACAAGTTCTTAGGTGATCAAGCTTATTTTGTCCCTGTAGGACGATATTCAAATATTGTAAACCAATAAAAACCAATCTCTTATGAGAACTAGAAATCTGAAATTCAGAACCTATCAGCAATTTGTAAGCTGGTATAGCACCATTGTCAAAAGATTCAATGACATGAAAGTGGTGTTCTTAAAGAAATCATTTGACGCATTATATGTGTCATTAAGCTATTAACAGTATTGTTTAATGGTGAATAAGGACTTGGACCGGTTGGACTTCACTCAACTAGCAGTTTATGGTAATCTCCAAACCATATTTTTTATTCACCCAAAAAATTAAATGACATGCAATCATGCTGGCAAGTATCAGGTAATCAATATAAACCTGATGAAAAAAGTTCACAAATTGATATACTACCTCCTGGTATATATACAATACAAAATCACCCTATGTTAGGACTCTATCTAACTAAGACAGGGGAAGACTTTGAATTCAACCATAAGATATATGGGGTTGAAAAAGATTTTATAAACCGAGTGACTAAGTCATATAGTGTTATGACTGATAACATGGGTGTCCTACTTAATGGTGTTAAAGGCACCGGCAAATCTGTTACAGCTAAACTAATCTGTAATGAGTTGAAGAATTTCCTTCCCATCATTATAGTGGATAAGGCATATGAAGGCCTTCCTCAGTTTATCTCTAAGATTCAGCAAGAAGTTATTATATTCATAGACGAATTTGAGAAAGTTTATCAAGAATACTCTTCTGAAGTGCTCACTATTATGGATGGTGTATACAAAACAGGATATAAAAGACTGTTTTTATTAACTACTAATAATCTTTACATCAATCAGAACATGTTGCAAAGACCGGGCCGTATTAGATATGTCAAAACATATGGTGATCTTGAACTACCTGTAGTTAACGAGATTATTGATGACCTTCTATTATATCCTGAGTTTAAAGCTGACTGTCTTGAAGCTATTTCCACTCTTGAGATTATTACTATTGACTTAGTGAAAGCTATCATCAATGAAGTGAATATACATGTGGAAAGCCCAACCAAGTTTATGGATGTATTTAATGTTACAAGTGGCTTAAGTGATGACATAAGGAAAAGTGTGGAAGTTGTAGAAATTACAAACAATCCAAATGTAACACCTTTGGAAATTAAGAACGCTTACTTATACGCTTCATTAGAAAGACTTTGTGAAGGTTATCAAATAAACACTGAAAGAGAACCTACGTTTATTAAAATCACAGAAAAGTATTCTAAGGATACATTTAAGATAAAGCTTTATTACAACTTAGTCACTAAAGCTGAGCTTGAAAGAACTTATGATGATGATGATGAAACTCAATATTTCTATTCTTCTAATTCTGATAAAACACCAAATGTTATTAAACTTGATAATGGTGATGTTTTAATACCAACCGGTACAGATGAAACAGACGCAACCATTGTGGAAAGAATAGTAAAAATTACAGAAAAGAAAACTAAACATTATTCATTTAACTCTTTGGCATTTTAAACTAAATGTCATCAACAGAAAAAAAGAAAAAGTGGAGTAAAAAGAAAAAAAGATTCACTGAGTACTTCTGTGAAGCTTCTTTACAGATTCAAGTTACCCACTTTTTTTTACATTAACAAATAAAATTTTTCACTATTTATGAACACAAACTTCCAACACACTGAATCTCAAATGCATAGAGCATTTAATGTTTCTGATGAACAGAGAAATTATATTATGCACAACATAATATTTGAAACTATTAACACCTATATACAGGTTTTTAGATTATATGATGACTGGGATGATGCTCCACATGAAATGACAGCTAACACAGCTTTGATAGAAAAGATTGCTAGAAGATTAGAAGATCCTGCAGAATTATTATACATGGTGTATACATTCAATTCAGCAAGAGAAGGATTGGATGATATGCTTAAGTCTCTACTTTCTAATAAGAAAACAGATGATGACATAGACACAATCAATTCTCATGAAGGTGATATGAAACAAATTCTTAAAGCTGTTATTACAAAGGCAAAGCTTATTCCTGTAAGAAGCATGTTCTCTCAAGTGAAAAAAGCTAATGGTTTATTTGAAAGCTATTGGTCCATGATCACTAATGACGGTAAAGACACTACAATTGATGATCTTCTTAACAATGCATTAAAAGGATAATATGAACAAGATACCAGATTTTATTGCCCGTCCAAGTGACATCAAGAACTACTTTGGATCTAATGCTAATGTAGAAGCTTATATAAAAAAGATATCAAAAGGTATTGCACAAACTTCACAGAACTTTTATGAACATTTAAATGATGCACGTGAAGAAGCAAGTGTTCCACCTATGCTATTTGTATTCATGATTGATATAACAAAGAAATATAGTGAGGATGATAAACCACACATTTTTCCTGTTGATATACCAGAATTTCTTTTACAAAAGACTGACTCAGCAGAAAAAGGTTTATCTCTTTACATAGCAGGCTCATTATCAGAACTTTATATTGCTTTTAATATGGGAGCAACTAAGAGAATTAATGGAGATAATAAAGATGAAGCAACTAGTTTAAAAGAAACTAATAAGCTTATGGGAATTATATTCCATGCTGAAGCTTATATGGTGAGAGCTAAAAGAGATGCTGATCCTGATGAATATGAAAACATAGCACCATCTGAACATCCTGATAGACAAGAATGTTATATACATAGTATTTCTACATTAATTGGTCAAGGGGTTATCACATATGATATAGACCGTGATAAAGATAATACTAAAAGTATTAGCTTTGACAACCCAACCGTAGGACTATCATTTTCAGAAGATGAAACTCATAGATTTGAAGAGGCAAGTGGAAGATTTAGCAACTTATTTCCTAAAGCTTTAGAATTTATTACAGAAGTTGATGAAGAATTTTCAGTAACTGATATAATAAATCAAGATGGATTAAGTAACTTTGCATCAGTTCATTCTAGTGTTTACAAACCTTATTAAAAATTAATGGGCCCGGTTTTGGTTTTTGACAGGGTTGTAAGGGTTATAGTACAGGTGGAGCCAGGATGCATGCTCCTTAATAAAGTATTCAACTATTAAATGGCAACACAGTTGACCTATCTGCATACACTGCAGAGGCTCTTTTAGCAGAGCTTGAGACTCCAGTAGCATTAGCTGCCTAGTCTCCAGGGGTTTGATATATACACCTTGCAACAGAAATATATCACAATAAGTCATTTTTATGAAAATAGTTATATGACTCTAATCTTACAAATTATACTACTTACTGATCAGTTTAGAAGAAAAAGTACAACTGGGAATACAGTCACCCGTCCCTGGTACCAGTTAGTAAACGTTAAGGTGCAGAACCCGATACTATAAAACTAACTTCCGGGTAGCAGATCAAAAACTACGGTGCAGAGTGTGTATTAATATTGTTAACACTTTAAACAGGTTGAGATGGGTTTAAAATACACTTGATGCACACTCAGTACTAAACCTGTGAGAAGCTGCTATAAACTGCTTCTGCTTTGGACCCGGGTAAACTTGAGAGTTGAGCCCGGTATAAATTGGAAGAATTGCTGGAAAGCTAAGGTGTAAACTATGCCGATCAGCAGCCGAGCCTTGAGGAAGATCAGGGAAGGTTCAGAGACTAGGGACACTACGGTGAGCCCAGAGCATCCAACACCTATAATGGTGATGATATAGTCCGATCCTTGTTGAAAAACAAGTTTTTAGATATTTGTAAAAGAAATTCAGTGCACATTTCATCTGACATGGTGGATTTCATATAATTGATAGCAGTGGATATAAATTGAACATTTCCTTTTATATACCCAATTGATGAATCTATCCTATCTAATGAAGCAGTGTATCTAATATCTTTACTACAGTGACCATGAGAATTAAGAATTAATTGAAGTTTTGTATATGGACATATTCCTTTTTGTTTATTCCATAACTCTTCTAAATAATCTAAATCCAAGTCAAACTCATGTTGAGATCTTCTTTTACAGTTTCTAAAGTAATATTTGAAAGGATTTTCTTTAATTTTTGGTGGAATTCTATTAGGTTTTCCACCAAAAAGAACGGTTTTTTGAGAATTTTTCTTACCCGCACATGAAAGTGAGCAATACATAGGTTTATTATTTTTAACACATCTATTATACTCATTTTTAGGTTTAGAAAACTCCTTTTTACAGTAACTACATTGTATTTGTATCATAATATAATATACAATATTTTGTGGAGATCTGCAAATATATTTAATGTCGACTCCCGGCAGCTCCACTAATTTTATTTATAACCATAAAAACCAATTGCCATGAGTGCAGTAAAATTTGAAAAAAAAGAAAAGATATCAGAATCTTTAGGTATTGACAGTAAAAGATTTGAACAATTAAGAGAAGGATTATCTTCTGTATTGGCAAAGTCATTAATGGCTCATACAACAGACATTATGCAAGGCAAGATTAGTGTAAATGCTGAACTTGATATTGAAATGATCCTTCAAGGAATATCTGATTTAGCTGAAAATGCTAATGAAGCACTATATGTAGGCTATATGGCCGGTCTAGGTGTTGAGCATATTAAAGCTCAAATGGGTAATATATTAGGAGAAGATTAAAAATATTGGAGCTAGCAATGCTGGCTAGCATTTAACAGGTAATAAAAGAAATTTTGGGGGAAATTTACACATTTATTAACTTAGCTAGCTCCAAAAAAATTACAAACTATGAACATACTACTTGAATACTTAAGAAGAAGCAAAGTGAATGAAGTGAATGCATTAAAAGAAGAAAATGAGTCTTTGAAAGCTAAACTTCAGGAAAAACAAGAACAAATAAACAAGGTAAACAAATATTGGAAGGGTAAACTACATAGTTTAAAGTCTAAAAAATAGGTGTTATAGCTCTATAATCCAGTTATATTCAATACATTATGTTGTTTTTCAACAATTTCATCCTACTTTTATAGTATAAATATGAAATATGCTGTATCAACTACCTTCAGGGAGAGTAATTGAAATATCAACAGAGCAGTATTTTGACATGACAGATGAAGACATTGAGTATATGATAGCCTACAATATAGGGGATAATATAGAAAACCCATTTTTTGGATCATCAATGCAAAATCAAGATAGCAAAGATATTGTAATACCGGATGATATAGAACTAGACCTTGTAACAAAAACATCAGAACAAAAGCTTTCTGATTTAGATTTAGATAAAACTGTTCTAGAAGAATAATTAGAACTTTATAAAATTTGAATGCATAACGTGTCATAAAAGGGACGTTATGCATTTTTTTGTGCCTTATAAGACACATTATCCACTTTTAGTGTAACCAATTTAATAATTATATATGACACACCACTCACAATTTGTCACAGTTAAAGCTGATGACCTAGGTAATGTTATCAATGTCTCTGAAAACAGCCCAGAATTTGGCTATGTAAGAGTACAACAATTAGTTCCAGTGATTTCAAACACAGGCTGGGCTAAACCACAGAAAAGATCTGCCTTGATTAAAGGTAAAATTGAAGATTTGAAGATGTTTGGATTTAAAGACAATGAAAGTATCCCTGGCAAGATTGTTGTTAGAGAGTCATTCATGCCTTTTAATCTAAAAGATTCTGAACGTGATCTTAAGATTGCTGGTGATACAGGTATTATATGCCGTGTTGATGACCAACCAATCTACCGTCAGACATTCTTCACTTATGATTTGAATGCTCAAGATGAACTTATTGCTCACACAAACACAGATGAAATCCGTGAAGTGGCTATGGCATCTAGAGAAATGAGTGCTATTTTATCTCATCATGAGAGAAAAGCAGCAGAAGCAACTTTATAGAACTAACACACAATTATAAGAGCTCTTGTATAATGCAGGAGCTCTTTTTATTTACAAACCCATAAAACAATCTAGAATGAAAAACAATCCTAACAAGGTAGTAATGGCTGGGCCAAACAATTTTTGTATATCATATGCTGATAGCAAAAAACACCACTGGATGAACTATGAATCATCCTCAATCACCAAAGACATTCAATCTAAAGTTCCTAATAGACTCTATCAGGAAAAACTAAGACTGAGCCCAAAACAAGTAAAGATGTACCGTCTTGCTGTATATGGTGTAGAAGCACTCACTCCAGAAGAATTTAAAGTGATGTCTGCATCTGAATCTGATTCTATCAGAAAAACACAAAGCCGTGCTCAAAGGCTAATTAATTTATGGAAACAAGAGATAGTTAACAACACTGTTAATGATTTTTTAGTAACTTTGTTTCCTCACTCTAAACTGATTAATAAGCTTGTAACAGAAGGTAATTATACTTCTCAGAAAGATATTAACCCGTTTAGTTTTAAAGAGCTTGGTATCTCTCAAAAAATGCTAATAGACAAGCTGGTTGAATGGAATATTCTACCAGTAAACTTTTACCAATTAAATTAAAAACACCATGGATAAAAATTTTTACCTTCCAATCATTTTAATTATAGCTTTTGTTATTATGAAAGTTATAGAAGAACTAATACTTAGAAAAGATTCTAAAGGATATCTACCTAACAGTTCTGCACATCTTACTATTGTAAGACACTATCTTAAAAAATGTAAAATATTGTCAGTTAGTGCAATATTTGTAGATGAACCAGATAAAGAAATTAAATACATTACATCTGCTCTTAAATCTATAACATTTAAATGGATTATTGTAGGAGAAACTCACAGATATTTAGTTCCAAGATGGTCACAACTTCATAAAGAAATTGAAGCTAAATATTTAGAATTAAAGTATAATCAAGAATCTAATCTATTTTAGTCATGGTAAGGAGTAAAGTTGTATACAAAATAATACAGGATGTAACAGATGTAGAAGACCCAAGTGGTGCATATGTTGTCATTGATGTAACTAACAACAAAATCTTAGCAGAGTTTGACTTTAAACTAGAAGCACAAAATTACATTAAAGAACTAAAAAATCAATCTAATGGAAAAGTTCCACATAGTTTACAAACTGTCTGAGGATCATTCAGGGATGCCTTCTGGTTTAACAGTAGACGCATTTAATGAATATGAAGCAATCAATCAATTTAGAATGCTTCATCCAGATGGATTCTTTATACTTATGTATAGAGTTGATGATAAAACCGGGGGTTTAAAAACATACTAATGCAGCCAAAACTTAAAATATGTGCTGAATGCGGTGATCTGTCTCTCATCTACAAAACTGTAGGTAGGGACAGATATTGCAAACCATGTGCTATGTTTTTATTTCCACCAAAACCGGTGAATAAAGTAAGTAAGAAAAAGAAACAAGAAGATAAGGAGTACTCCAGATTGAGAAACATCTTTCTGGAGTCTAATCCTTATTGTGAAGCTAAGCTTCCTGGATGTGCTGGTCATGCAAGTGAGGTGCACCATAAGGCTGGCCGTGGCTTATCTTATTTAGAAATATCAACATGGATTGGTTTATGCAGATCATGCCATACTTACATTGAACTTCACCCTATTGAAGCTAAAGAATTAGGATTTTCTGTATCAAGATTAAATAATGAAAAATGACACCAGTTATACAAAAAGTTACTAGAAAGTCTATGATTATTAGACCTTCTGGTAGAAGTACAGATTATATATCTCCAAGTTTTGGACATGGGTGCCTTTTTGATTGCAAATATTGCTATATGAAAAGACACAAACCTGAAGGATTAACAATTGCTACAAATCATGGGCAAATACTATCAGAAATAAATGCTCATGCATGGTTTGCTGATGTAGAAAAGCCAAATCAAACACATGAAAGCTTTATAACTTATGATATATCATGTAATGAAGACTTTGCTTTACATGCAAAATACCATAACTGGAAAGAAATATTTGATTTCTTTAAAAACCATGACAAAGCTATGGGATCATTTGCTACTAAGTATGTTAATAGAGATTTTCTTGAATACAATCCTAATGGTAAAATAAGAATAAGATTTAGTCTTATGCCTACAGAATATTCTTGTTATTTAGAACCTGAAACTTCTTCTATAAGTCATAGAGTATCAAGTATTAACCAGTTTATAAATGCTGGTTATGATGTACATGTAAACTTTTCTCCTGTCATAGTTCAAGACGGCTGGTTAGAACAATATGAGTTATTATTTAGAATGTTAAATATAGGAATTGATCCTAAACATAAAGACAAGATTAAAGCAGAGGTCATATTTCTTACACATAATGAAGATAAACATAAAAGTAATTTAGAAAAGGGTGTAGTTAGTGTAGAAGCTGAAAACCTATTATGGAAACCTGAAATACAGGAATCTAAAATTTCACAATTTGGTGGACACAATATAAGATATAAGCATGATTTAAAGGCCGGCTATATTCAAGAATGGACAGAACTGCATGATAAAATAATTCCTTGGAACACTATAAGATATATTTTCTAATGACAGTAATACATGAAATACAACAAGTGTTGTGGGTGGAAACACCATTAGGTGACGGTCAAGCATTATTTCTTATAGACTATGGTCCACATGAAAACACTATATGGACTGTGGCTCTTGAAAACACTGGTGAAATAAAACACTTTAACAGTAATCAGGTAAAACTGTGCTTTAATAATACATTTAATTTAAACATTAAAAAACAGTAAAATGACTTTAATAATTATACCTATAATAGCTGTCACTGCCACAATAATTTCTTACTTTTGGGTGAGAGCAATTGATAAATCTATAAAATATTATAAAGAACACCCAGATGATAATCCAGCAGAAGGTTGGCTTGATTGGCATGATGAGGATAAAAACAAATAAACTATGAAAAAACTATTACTAATATTATTGTCAATTACTTTATTCAGCTGTAGTAAAGCTTCATCAACCCATAGACTTAGGGTGGTTACATTTGCTATGGACAAAGAATTTAATTATGTGCCGGCAAATAATGTAGCTATGTATTTAAATCATAATACATGTGTTTGTTTTCCGGATCCTACATATGGATACAACACCAGTCCTACATTTGAACTGGATGGTATAGAAACCGGGGCTGAGCTCCGTATAATTACTTTTACAAATGCGGGTGAAGAACCCCAATATAAAACTATAGTGGTATACTTAGATGGTAAAGTTATATACAATGCATATAATAAAGTAGCTATAGATGCTGTAATAACTGTACAATAAACTCAAAATTAGGGTAATTTTACCTTGAATAAGTAATACAACATTAATTAACTTTGAATTATTAACAACTAAAAACAAATAAACTATGAAATTCATTAAACACAACATACATATTTTTTTAACTTGGTTTAATTATATTTTATTAGGTAAAGAAGTTTCAAAAGAAGCCATTGATTTTGTTGAAAATAATTACAATTGGACTTCAAGACAAAAAAGATTAATTAATAGAATTAAAAACAAAAACAAATAAACTATGACACAAGAATTTATTCCTTATGAGCAAGCATTAGAACTTAAAGAATTAGGCTTTGATGAGCAATGTTTGGCTTGTTATTTAGCAGATACTTTATTTACATCTAATGATATTATTTACAATTCAACAGATATTCCTGTTATAAAAGCACCACTTTACCAACAAGCATTTAGATGGTTTAGAGAGAAGTATGATCTTAGAGGTTTTATTGGATTTAGACCCAATATAAAACAATTTGATTATCACATCTATGATATGTCTTTATCTGGTAAAGAATATGTACAACAAAGAACAATGGAAGAGTTTAACAAAGATCCCAAAGTTGGTATTTATGAAGAAGCAGAACTTGAATGCCTTAAAAAACTTATTGAAATTGTAAAAAACAAATAACTATGGGAAAACAAACAGCAGTAGAATGGTTGATAGACCAATTAGAAAAATATGAATTGTATTCTAAAATATCTTTTCAGTGTTTAAATGAAATTGAACAAGCTAAAGAAATGGAAGAACAACGAATGCTTGAATTTTGGAATGGTGGAATTGATTGTACAGAAGGCGGGGTGTCTTTTGATCAATATTATAATAAAACCTATAAAAAAGAAACTATGGCTCAACAAACAGCATTAGAATATTTATTTGAACAACTGTGGGAAACTCCTAAAGATAAGTTTACTTGGAATGCTATATTAGAGAAAGCTAAAGAAAAAGAAAAACAAATCATTAGAGATAATATGCATGGTTATAATGCAGCACAGAAACTATTAAAAAACCAATCAAATGAATAATATGAAAAAACTATTCCTATTTATTACAGCTACAGTATTAATGTCTAGCTGTTATCATGATTCACTTAATAACACCACCACATCAAATGGTCTAAGATTGGAGTTTATGTTTGAAAAAGATAGTGTTAAAGTTTACAGATTTTATGACGGTGGTTATTATCACTACTTTACAACTAATGGTGAGACTATGACTACACGTAGAAACAGTAATAACAATCATAGAGAAAATATTAACTAAATTAAAGTGTTAAATAATGTCTTTTTCTAAAAATTTTAAAAACCGCTACCGTACAACCCCAAATAACGGTACTGTAAGTGTTTATATAGATGGGGAACTTAAGCATGAAAAGTATCATTATGATGCACAAATGAGAAACAACTATTGCAATAAAATATTTTATGATAATATAAGCAAACCTATGGAGTTTATATTTAAAAATGAAGACATAGAAATTTTAATGCTTTCTCATACACCTAAAGAAATAAATGAGCAGGCAAGATATC
>JACCDX010941260.1_pt1 | contig 36123 bp, 23 predicted proteins | sample 7449681 | NCBI WGS metagenome assembly JACCDX01 (sample SAMN15323450, study PRJNA562643) | freshwater metagenome | isolation source: river surface water | place: USA:Blue River Watershed | collected 2017-08-18
CGCCGCGCACGCCTGCTGCAGGGCATGAGCCTAGACGGCCTGGCACAACGTCTTGGCGATATCAGCAAACAAGGGCTGAACAAGTTCGAGAAAGGCGACTCAAAGCCCAACTCGACCCGCATTCTTCAGCTGGCCAAAGCGCTGAACGTCAAACCCGAATATTTCTTCCGTTCCGACACCATCGAGCTGGCACCGCTCGAATTTCGCAAGCTGTCCAAAATGCCGAAAGCACGGCAGGCTTCAGTGCGCGAAAAAATGCATGACCACCTGGAACGCTACGAAGCGCTGGAACGCTGCTTTGAGGCCGAAGCCACCGTTAAGGTCTTACCCGCCCAATCACTGCCTGTTGCCAGCGCTGAAGAGGCGGAAATCGCCGCCCAACAACTGCGGGAGCAACTGCAGATTGGCCACGATGCCATTGCCCACCTGACCGAATTGCTTGAAGACAACGGCGTCAAAGTGGCTCTGCTGGATGGCCCGGATGACTTTGACGGAGCTTGCGCAGCCACCCATGACAACCAGCATGTCCTGATTGGCCTTAATCGCCACCGACCTGGCGAACGGGTCCGCTTCACTGCGGCGCACGAACTGGGGCACTGGGTCATGGCATTGCCTGCCGACATGGGCGACAAAGACAAAGAGGCATGCTGTCACCGTTTTGCCGGCGCGTTTTTATACCCCAAAGACCGTGTGCTGCAAGACTTTGGCAGCCACCAGCGCTCGCGGGTTTTTGCGGCTGAACTGTTGAACGCCAAGCGCCGCTATGGCGTGTCGATGCAGGTTGCACTGCGCCGACTGAAAGACCTGGCACTGCTCAGCGATGCAGGCTATCGCAACGCCTACTTTGCATTCAACAAACACGGCTGGCGGACCCACGAGCCTGAACCACTTCTGCCAGAGCGCCCTCGGAGGTTTGAATCCTTGGTCTATCGAGGGTTGGCTGAAGACCTCTTTACTCCATCCAGAGCCGCTGAATTTTTGCAATGCAGTCTCCAAGAGCTGGACCCCCAACTGGATCGCTTGCCAGCCACCGCATGACAACGCAGGTCTACATCAGCGACACCAACATCTGGATTGACTTGCGCAATGCGGGTCTTCTGGATGCGCTGTTTAACCTGCCCTTCACGCTGTGCTGCACAGACTTTGTTCTGAGTGAACTGCAAGACTTTGACTACACCCATTTGCGTGCACGGGGCCTGGTGGTCGAAACACTGGATGAGCAAGCTACTGCCGCGCTCTTCCCGCTGATGCAAGCCCACAACAACAGCTCGTTAGCCGATGTGTCGTGCTACCAATTGGCAAAACAAACGGGCCACGCCTTGCTCACAGGCGATGGCCGCTTGCGCAAGCAGGCCAAGGCTGACGGATTGCAAGTACACGGTGCACTGTGGTTGCTGGATCAAATGGTGATGCACCAAATCATTCAGCCAAAGAACGCTGCCCAACACTTGCAGAGCATGCTGGACTCTGGTTCCAGATTGCCTGAGGCTGATTGCCAAAAGCGACTGGCCTTGTGGATCGCTTGAGCTTTAGCCACCCCACCCCGTAAACACCGCCTTCAACCGCTCCACCGTATGCCGCCATTTGGCTGCGCGAGGTTGGCAGACGGTGTTTTGGTTGCCGAACAGGCCCACTTCGTTAAAGGCTTTGGCGGCGTCCATAGTATCTAGCCACTTCACGCGCACAAAGTATTCGGCTTGCTCAGGGTCGTCGGCTGTGGTGCGGTAGAGCGGGCCGTGTTGCAACACGTCGAGCGCGGGGCGGTCGCCCTCGGGGGTGGTCACCATGAAGTCTTTAACGGACTGCACGGATTCGGTCACTTCGCCCACACCCACAAAACCCGTTTGCGGAATCTTGACCCACACGCGGTCACCGGGGGACAAGAGCTTGAGCGTCTGGCTGTACCAAGTGCCGCCACCGCCGCTGATATAACCATATCGCCGAGCGTCATCCCAGCTGCGGTGCTCGTTGGAGCCAAACGACACATAGAACTCGCCATTCCATGGTTCTTTGCCCTCTCCTTTGCCCGTGTTGGTGGCTGCGGCGTTGGCTTGGGTTTCGCCGGGGTCGATCATCCAGGCGCGGCTGAGCAGCTGCTGGCCGCCGTGCTCAAACACCTTGAAGAACACCACGTTGATGGCAATGTCGCGGGCATTCAAATACGCCACGATGCGCTCGGTGGACGGGTCCAGCTCACTGGCCACGATGATGATCTGGTGCGAATGGTTGAGCGTGTCTTCGTCCAGCACCGTACCAAAGCGCTTTTGAAAATCGGCCTGCAAACTGCCGCCCTTGGAAATGCGCTGGTAAATCTGCACGATGCGGTCGGCCGTCAGGTCCACCACCCAAGAGGCATAGTCCAGCGCTTGCGCCACGATCTCGCGGGGCGTGCGGTCGCGCTTGAGTTCGATCAGCACCAATGAGCCGTCGGGCGCAATGGCCAACAGGTCAATGCGCCCACCATGTGAGGTGACTTCTTGCTGGCCGATCAGCATCCATTCGCTGGAAAGGATGCGCGGCTCGCGCACGATCATGGATTCCAGCAACTGCTCGCTGGCGAGCTTGGCGGCAGGCAAGATGGCGGGCTGGTCGGAGACTTGCCAGATGGCGTGTTGGATGGGCATAGCAGGCTCAGGACTGGTTGCAGATAACAAGTCTTTGTGTAACTTGTTGATTTGCAATGATTTTTTCTAAAGGGGTCATTTGTTATCACGTGGTCAAGATAACAAATGGCTGGCTTTTTGAGCCCCGTGTGAATCCTGTTTCTTGTCTAAAATTTTTTTCCCAACGCAGCTTAGACATCAATGAAATCAATGACTTAGGGATGAAAACTCGGCTTTCTTAGCTAAAAGCCAATCTAGTTTTGTCCATCCCTAGACAAGAACCAGACCGCCGCCGAGCGAGGGCCTTCACAGTCAATGATCTTGGCCCTCTTCATGGCCTGAAGCAGGTTTTTCACCTTGTTGGTCTTTTGCTCCGGGGTCAACACAGCGGCCAGCTTGCCCATCAACAGATCATCGAAATCAGCGCGCTTGGCCCGCTTGTATTTGCGCAAGTAGCCCACCACCAACTGCTGATAGTGCTGGTCATCGAGTCCACGGTTGTGGATATAGCGCGCCTTCTGGCCCGCCGCATCAGCCACCTTGGCTGAAATAAAGAGTTTCTTCCCGCGCCCTTCAATCAAGCCAAGCTCGCGCAACAGTTTGGACTGGTTACTTGCCAGCGCTTGGCCCTTCTGTACCTTGTCCAGCAACAACACATGCGGCAGGCTCAAATCGGTCCGCGTCATCAAGGCCCGTGCGAACTTGGCATCCATGATGCGCCCTGCCAGCGTCAGCACCACACGCGGGTGTCCTTGCGGACTGGTGTCAAACGCGTAATCCGGCAGCGGGAAAAACCGCTCGCGCTGCGTCACAAACATGCGCCGTATGCCGCTGCCCGCCTGCTCAATCATGCGCAAACGGATCATGCCGTCGATCAGCCATTGGTTGCGGTAATGCTCCGGTGGTGACTGATGCTCCAGCATCCATTCCACGCTCTGCGGAATGAACTCGCCCAGGTTGGTCAGCACCAAACGGTCCGGGTGCTCGACCACATTGATCTTGCCGCCCAGCACATAGTCCTGGTGGGCCACACAATTGTGCAGCGCTTCGCGTACCACCCAGGGGTCGTACTGCTGCACCGGGGTGGGGAACAGCGTCCCGTCTGGCATGTGGTCCACGGTCTCATTGCGGATACGGCCAAACACCTTGTCCGTCGCCAGCAAAAACGGCATGCCAAAAGGGTAAGACGGCTGCACAGTGCCGCTGCCCAGCCGCGAAATCCAGTGGATCTTGGCATCCACATGCGCCAGCAAATGCGCGGACTCGTCCTTGCCCAGCAAGAGCAAGGCCGAGCGTGTGATGCGCCCCTGCTTGGTGACACGGGCCTTGTTCAGCAGGGTCACATCACTCAGACTCGCAATCTCGGCGCGAATGGCATCGTGCCTGCGCGCGTCGGGCTCGCCACGGATGCAAAACTCGGTGTAGCGCTGGCGCGCTGCCGCCACCGCCTGCGGGTCCAGGTCGTCCCAGGTGGCCTCGGGCACCACCTCGCCCGTCCAGTCGTCTTTGAGCCCCAGTTGTGACCAAAGCCGTGCCTCTTTGTCCGGATGCTCGGCCAGCTTGACCTTGTGGCTGTCGATGCGGATGTAGCGCACCTGTTTGAAGGCCACGGGCGCACTGCGCGCCGGGTGAATCTCCAGCACGACCACACGGCCATCAGGATGTTGCAGCTCATGAAATTGGAAATCGGCGCGCGGCTGCGTCAAAAACTGCAGCCACATGACCAAGGACTGATTGCCGTTGCCCTTGTCCGACTTGACCTTTTGGTGGAATGGGTCAAACGTGGTGCCCTTCACCTGGCGGGTCACATCATCCACGCCCCAGATCATCCATGCCCGCTCATGCCCTTCCAGCGCTGCGGCATTGGCCAACGCCGAGATGTACTCGCCAATGTCCTCCGCCTGATCCCAGTTGGACTTGAACTCGATGGTCGAGCGTTCCCGCGCTTGCACCAGCAGGTCTTGGAGTACAGCGAGCATGGATGGGTCACTCATGGGCTGGATATTCCTCGATCAGTTGCTGACCAGCGCATCGGCCAAGTGGCTTTGCACCGATCGCGTTTTCTTCAGGCGTTCCCGCAGATCGGCGCAAAGGGCGCGGAGTTCATTGACGCGAGTGACGATGCGGGATTGCTCATCCAGAGGCGGAAGTGCAATTTTTAGCGCCACAGATTTGGCCAAATAAAGGCATGGTTGGGCACTTTGTTTCACCTCCCGCCAAATTTCTGCTTGACTATCTTGAGACATCAACCTGAGCGCGAAAAAGTCTACTGATACACCGACATGCACGGGCCGTAATACTGTGACACTTCTAACAAGGACCATATCAAGCGGCTCACGAAGAACACAAAGACGACCAAGTGTGGCTCCGACAGAAACCATCAAAATATCGCCAACGAGCGGTTTGCAACGTTGCCAGCACTTCTCCGCAATATCGCGGGGAACGTAGTCTGTTACCCGGTAGTCCATAACTTCGTGACGAACATTCTTGGCTGTAACAAGCGGCACTTGCGTTGCATCATCACATCTGGTCGGCGTCAAATGCTCTCCATCTGTGACCATGGAGCAAAGGTCTGCAACTCGCACCCACTCCCACCCCTGCGGCAACTCGAACGGTTTGTCCTCGTCGGTGATTGGCGGCAAAGGTTTGTCGCGTTTGATCTTGCCTTGGGCGATGAGGTGGTCTTTTTCGGTGCGGATTTTTTGCAGGAGGACACTGGCGGGTTCGTCGGTGGGGTCTTGGGGGACGAGGAGGCCGCGCACGGCGAGTTGAAGGATGGTTTGTTCGAGGGCGTCCACCGCTTCGGGGCGGTCGAGCAGCAGGTCGAAATGGGTGGCGATGCGTTGCCAGTTATCGGCCAGGGCCTCGGGGGTGTCGCTTTGCAGCAGGCTGCCAAACAGGGTGCTGACGAGTCGGGCGTGTTGTTCGGCTTCGAGCTGGCCTTGGGCTTCGAGGGCGTCGCAGAGTTGCATCAACTCTTCGACGCGGGTGACGATGCGGGATTGTTCAACCAGTGGTGGAACGGGGATAAGAAACTGGCCCAACTTGGCGATGCTCAACCCCTCGCGGGACACACCGACTTGAACATCCATGACCGTTTGCTGCACATGCCGCGAAACTAAGACTTTGTGCAAAAAGGCGTTTAACGCTGGAATTACCGTTCTCAGGATGGTGACATGCTGGCTGACATTGGCCTCATCGAAGTCACTTGGAACGACAGCACAGCGACCAATCGAGGCTCCCGTAATGTTGAACAACAGGTCGTTAGCAACCACAACTGTGCCTGACATCTTTGCGTGAGTTGCTGGCGGGATGTAGGCTACTCCCTCCAGTCGCAGACCTTCGTTCCACACGTTCTGTGAGCGCAAAAATTTCACGCCGGTTGAAACGTAGACCTCTTTGCCACCAAGCGGCGTGCTTCCTGCGCCGATTTTCTGAAGTAGCGCATTGAGCCGAACCCACTCCCACCCAGCTGGCAAGTCAAACGGCTTCTCCTCATCCGTCATTTCTGCCAACGGCTTGTCCCGCTTGATCTTGCCTTCCGCAATCAGTCGATCTTTCTCAGCCCTGATCTTTTTGAGCAGTTCACTCGCCGGTTCATCGCTCGGGTCTTGCGAGACTAGCTTGCCTTGCACGGCCAGCGTCAAGATGAGTTCGCGCAGGCGGGCCACACCGCCGGGGGCTTGAGCAATCAAATCGAAATGCCGCACCAGTGGCGGCTGCAAATTCACCAGGTATTTGGCGCTGGGTTCTTGCGCCGTCAGCTCTGCGCTCACGCTTTGGCTCCCAGCGATTGGGCCAAGATGCTTTTGAGCTGGTCGCGCAGGCCTTGCGCCTCGGTTTGCAGGCGGGCGTAGTCGGCCAGCAGTTCGTCGGGGTCGTGGCTCACCACTTCGGCGGCGTGGGGGTTCTTTTGGTCGAGGTTGTAGTTGGCGGCCTTGATCTGCTCAATGCTCACCTTCCAGGCGCGTTCGTTTTCCACGCGGGCGGCAAAGCCGTCGGCCTCTGTGCCCCACCAGGCTTTCTCGGCGTCGAATTCTTCGATGCGAATGGGCTTGGTTTTGTTGTAGCTCTTGACGCCCTGCGGGTAGGGGTGCTCGTAGTACCAGATGTGCTGGGTGGGCGTGCCCTTGGTGAAGAACAAAAGGTTAGTCGCTATAGGGGTGTAAGGAGCAAACACTGCTTTTGGCAATCGCACGATGGTGTGCAGGTTGCATTCGGCCAGCAGTTGTTCTTTGATGCGGGTCTTCACGCCTTCGCCAAACAGGGTGCCGTCAGGCAGCACCACGGCGGCGCGGCCATTGTGTTTGAGGACGTGCTTGATGAGCACCAGAAACAAATCGGCCGTTTCTTTGGTGCACACGTCGGCCGGAAAGCCTTGCTCAATGCCCGGCTCTTCAATGCCGCCAAAGGGTGGGTTGGTCAGGATCGCGTCCACGCGGTCGGCAGGGGTGTAGTCGCGCAGCGGGCGGCTGAGGGTGTTGTCGTGGCGAATCAGGCTGGGCACCTCGATGCCGTGCAGCATGAGGTTGGTCACGCACAGCATGTGGGGCAGCTGCTTTTTCTCCACGCCCAAGATGCTGTTTTGCAAACGGGTTTCGTCGTCTGCGGTTTTGACCTGCTTGCGCAGGTGCTCGATGGCGCAGACCAGAAAGCCGCCCGTGCCGGTGGCCGGGTCCATGACGCGCTCGCCCAGTTGGGGGTTGGTCATGTCCACCATGAACTGCGTCACAGCGCGGGGCGTGTAGAACTCGCCCGCGTTGCCAGCGCTTTGCAAGTCTTTGAGGATTTTTTCGTAGAGGTCGTTGAATTGGTGGCGCTCGGCCTGGCGGTTGAAGTCCACCGTGGCCAGCTTGTTGATGACCTGGCGCAGCAGCTGGCCACTCTTCATGTAGTTGAAAGCGTCTTCAAACACGCCGCGCACCACATAGCCGCGCGGGTTGCGCTGTACGTCGCCGGGCAGGTTCTTGAGCGTGGGGAACAGTTCGTTGTTGACGAAGTTCAGCAGAGCGTCACCTGTCATGCCCTCGGGGTCTGCCGCCCAATGGCGCCAGCGCAGGGCTTCGGGCAGCGGGCTTTTGTAGTCGTCGCGGGTGAGTTCGAGTTCTTCTTCGAGCGCGTCAAACACCTTGAGGAACAGCAGCCAGGTGAGCTGGCTGATGCGCTGGGCATCGCCATCGACGCCCGAGTCCTGGCGCATGATGTCCTGGATGGATTTGATGAGGGGGGTGAGGTTGGACATGTTGTTAAAGGTCCGTCATGGCGAGGAGGGAAGCGACGTGGCCATCCACGATGTTCGGATTGCCGCGCTCCGCTCGCAATGACGCTGGTGAGGTTTCATGCGTGGCTCGGCGCGTAAAGCTCGCGTTCCAGCGTTTGCAGGGCTTGAAGGTATTGGGGGCGACCGCCAAAGCTGCGGATGATTTCAACGGGGCTGCCTAGCTGCGTGAAGGGCTGGAGCTTGAGCACCTCGTTGCTTTCGATGGTCTGGATGCCTTCGTCGGCGTATTTGTCGATCAGCGCCTCGATCACCTGCCGGGCCACGCCGCCGTATTGGGTGAAAACGTTGCGTTTTTTCACCCGGTTGGCGCGTTCACGGCGGGTCAGCGGGGGCTGGTTGTAGGCGACATGCAACAGCAGGTCGAACGGGTCCAGGTCTTTTTGGCCAGCGCGCTCCACTTCTTCGGCCAGCGCTTCGTACAGCACACCCCGGCTTTCCAACTCTTGCAGCAGCGCGGCTTTACGCTCGGCGCCGTTCCAGGCCTGCAAGAACTTGTCGAGCGAGTCGTATTGCTTGACGAGGTTGATGCGGGTGTAGTCGCGCAGGCTTTCGGTGATGAGTTTGCCTTCGGGGCTGAGGTATTGCACGCGCTCGCGGGCCACGGTCACGTTGACTGTGCCGCCCACCACGTAGCGCTTGGGCTCGGTGCTGCCGGTGCCCATGCCGGGCGCGGTGTAGGGTGGCGTGGGTTCGGATACAGACAGCGCGGGGTTGCCCTCGCCTGTGCTCAGCGCGGGTGATTCGACCGGGGCCACGGGGTCGTTGCCTTTGGGCTCGTAGACCTGCGCCGGGTCACCGTCAAAAGCCGGGTCGGCAAAGAGTTCAGTGGCGCGCTTGAAGTCGAGAATGGTGAACCAGGTTTTGCCCAGGTCTTCGCGCAGGCGGGTGCCACGGCCAATGATCTGCTTGAACAGCGTCATGGATTTGATGTTCTGGTCCAGCACGATGAGCTTGCAGGTTTGCGCGTCCACACCGGTGCTCATGAGCTTGGAGGTGGTGGCAATGACCGGGTAGGGCTTCTCGGGGTCAATGAAGTTGTCGAGCTGGGCCTTGCCAATCGCGTTGTCACCGGTGATCTGCACCACGTAGTTGGGCTCGGCGGCGCACAGGTCGGCATTGGCATTGCTCAGGGCCAGGCGCATGCGCTCGGCGTGGTCAATGTCTTCACAGAACACGATGGTCTTGGCAAAGCGGTCGGTGGCCTTGAGGTATTCGGTGATCTTGGCGGCCACGGCTTCGTCGCGCTTTTCCAGCACGAGCTTGCGGTTCATGTCGGCGCCGGTGTAGATGCGGTCCTCAATGACGTTACCCAGCTTGTCTGTCATGCCCGAGGACGGGCGCCAGCCAAAGGCATCTTTGTCCAAGTCCACCCGAATGACCTTGTAGGGTGCGAGAAAGCCGTCTTCAATGCCTTGCTTGAGGCTGTAGGTATAGACCGGCTCACCAAAGTAATCGGTGTTGGAAACGTCTTTGGTTTCCTTGGGCGTGGCGGTCAGGCCGACATGGGTAGCGCTGCTGAAATATTTGAGGATTTCGTGCCAGGCCGAGTCTTCGTCAGCACTGCCGCGGTGGCACTCGTCCACCACGATCAGGTCAAAAAAGTCGGGGCTGAACTGCTTGTAGATGTTGCGCTCTTCTTCGGTGCCGGTCACGGCCTGGTAGAGCGAGAGGTAAATTTCATACGACTTGTTGACCTGCTTGGTGGCCTTGTTGATCGCAAGGTCTACGTCCTCGATGGTCACCATGCCTTGTGCATCGACCTTTTCAATGCCTTTGGCGTTGGGGCTGAGCTTGGCCATCGCGCCCTTGAAAGGACGAAAGTCGTTGACCATGGTCTGGTCAATGAGGATGTTGCGGTCGGCCAGAAACAAAATGCGCTTGGGCTTGGTGCTGGTCGGGTCGTTGCGCCAGGGCGACTTCCACAAGCGGTGAATGATCTGGAACGCGGTGAAAGTCTTGCCCGTGCCCGTGGCCATGACCAGCAGCACGCGCTTTTGTCCTGCGGCAATCGCCTCAATGGTGCGGTTGATGGCGTTGATTTGGTAGTAACGCGGGGTCTTGCCGGGGTAGTAGTCGTGCTCAGCCACGCTGCGCACTTCGGGCGCCCAGCCTTTCCATGCGCAGTAGCGGTCCCACAGCTGTTGCGGGCCGGGGAACTCGTTCAGTGCGATTTGCTTTTCGAGCACGCCGTCAGCCAGCGTTTCATCGCGGAAGATGAAGCCATCACCGTTGCTGGCAAATGCAAAGGGCACGCCCAACAGGCGGGCGTATTCAATGGCTTGCGGCATACCGGCGCCGATGCCGTGGTTGTTGTCTTTGGCCTCGACCGCCGCAATCGGGATGTTGGGCTTGAAAAACAGCGCGTAGTCGGCCTTGAGGATGGTCGCTTGGTCGCGGTGCGCCGAACGGCCACGCACGCTGATGCGCCCGGCACGCAAACCGAACTCATGAAAAATTTGCGTCATCGGGTCCCACCCCGCCTGCTCAATGGCTGGCGTGATGTGGCGGGCGCGGATGTCGCTTTCGGTGAGTAGTTTTTTGTCCAATCGGGGGCTCGCGATCAGGCGGGGCAGATTGGTCTATTTTTAACTACTTTGTGGAATGTTTTCACCCAAGCAAAACTTTTAGGCCGAGAAAGCTTCGCCGATTGATTAACGCGTAAGAAATTTGAGTAAGGCCTCGATCACCCGGCCATAAGGCGGGTAGAGCAGCCGCGCCAGCGACCAGCGGCTTTGCTCGAACACCGGGCGCAGCTTGGAGAAGGTCTCGAAGCCCTCGCGCCCGTGGTAGTGGCCCATGCCCGAGGCCCCGACGCCGCCAAACGGCAGGTCGGTCTGTGCGACATGAAAGAGCGCGTCGTTCACGCTCACGCCGCCCGACATGACCTGCTCGAGCAGCCGCTGCAGGCGCGCCGCATCGTGCGTGAAAGGGTAAAAGGCCAGCGGGCGCGGGCCGGCCTGGACCTCGCGCACCACCGCCTGCAGATCGTCGTAGGCGATCACGGGCAGGATGGGGCCAAACACCTCGCGCTGCAGCAGCGCGCAGTCGGCCGGCGCGTTGAGCACCAGGTGCGGCGCGAGCCGGTGCGCCGCCTCGTCGCGCACGGGGCCGGGCAAGAGCGGCAGCACGGTGGCGCCGCGCGCGGCCGCCTCGTCGAGCGCGGCCGTGAGCCGCGCGTAGGCCTGGGGGCTGATGAGGGACGTGTAATCGGGGCTGTCCAGCGCAGCGTAGCGCTGGGGCACGATGGCCTGCGCCAGGCGTACGAATTCATCGACGCGCGCGCGCGGCACATAGACGTGGTCGACCGTGGTGCAGATCTGGCCCGCGTTCAGGCATTTGACGTAGAGAATGCGCTCGGCCGCGGCCTGCAGATCGAAGTCCTCGCAGACGATGGCCGGCGAGCGCCCGCCGAGTTCGAGCGTGACGGGGCACAGGTTCTGCGCCGCCGCGGCCATGACGGCGCGGCCGGTCTGCGTGGAGCCGGTGAACATCAGGTGGTCCAGCGGCAGCTGCGAGAAGGCGATGCCGACGCCGCCAGTCTCGTCAAAGAACTGCAGCTTCTCGGGCGGAAAGTGGGCAGGGATCTTTTCGATCAGCAGGGTCGCCAGGTGCCGCGAGTGCTCGCTCATCTTGACCATGGCGCGGTTGCCCGCCGCGAAGATCGCCACCAGCGGCAAAAAGCTCAGGTTCAGCGGAAAGTTCCAGGGCACGATCACCCCCACCACACCGAGCGGCTGCGGCAGCACGCGGTTGCGCGCCAGGCCAAAGCTCAGCCGGTCCACATGGCGGCGCTGCACGCGCATCCAGCGGCGCAGGTGTTTCAAGGTGTGGTCGATGTCCTGCAGCACCGGCAGGATCTCGGTGAGCTCGGTTTCGTGGCGGCTGCGGTGGCCGTAGTCGCGCGAGATCGCGTCGGCGATCGCGGCGCGGTGCGCCGTCACGAAACGGCGCAGCGCGAGCAGGTCGCGCCGGCGCTCGGCCTCGCTGGGCATGGGGTGGGCGAGGTGGGCGGCGCGTTGCGCCGCGAGCACCTCGCGCAATCGGGTATCGGTGGGGTTCACGGTGCGCGCTCCTGCGGACTGCGCGGATCATGCCGCAAAGTCTGCCGGCGCGCCGTGCGCCGGCTCAGTACTGCTTGTAGGGCAGGAATTTGCCCGACAGCACCACGTTCACGCGATCGCCCTTGGGGTCGGGCTGGCGCACGATGTCCATGCTGAAGTCGATCGCGCTCATGATGCCGTCGCCAAACTCCTCGTGGATCAGCTCCTTGATGGTGGTGCCATAGACGCTCACGATCTCGTACCAGCGGTAGATCAGCGGATCGGTCGGCACGGGCGTGGGCAGCGAGCCCTTGTAGGGCACCACCTGCAGCCATTTGGTCTCTTCGGCCGTGAGGCCGAAGATCTTGCCGATGGTCTTGGCCTGCTTGGCGTCGAAGGTCATCTGGCCGAGGCAGCCGGCGGTGACCCACTCTTTGGACAGGCCGACCTTGTCGGCGACCTCGCTCCACTTGATGCCCTTGGACACTTTGGTGGCGATGATTTTTTCGGTGACGTCTAAACGGTTCATGGATGGGCTCCGGATGGGGGTGAACAGGGAAATCAATGCGCCTGGGCGCGCGAGACGAGGAAATCGACGATGTGGTTGCGCAGCTCGTAATAGCCGCTCAGGTGGTGCAGCTGGGCGCGCGTGCGCGCGCGCGGCAGCGGGTTGACCACCACTTCGGCCAGGCCACCGGGCACGTAGTGGCCGTCGCGTTCGTGGCCGTTGCTCATGAGCAGGATGCGGTCGGACAGCAAGATGGCTTCGTCGACATCGTGCGTGATCATGAAGACGGTCTGCTGGGTCTGGCGCACGATGCCCATGAGCTCGTCCTGGATGGTGCCGCGCGTGAGCGCATCCAGCGCGCCAAAGGGCTCGTCGAGCAAGAGCATCTTGGGCTGGATCGCGAAGGCGCGCGCGATGCCCACACGCTGCTTCATGCCACCCGAGAGCTGGCTCGGCTTTTTGTCGATGGCGTGCAGCAGGCCGACCATGGCCACATGCTTTTCGACGTGCGCCTGGACCTCGGCCGCCTTCCAGTCGGGCCAGCGCGAGGTGACCGCGAACGCGATGTTCTGGCGCACCGTGAGCCAGGGCATGAGCGCGTGGCTCTGGAACACCACGCCGCGCTCCAGGCTCGGGCCCGCGATCTCGCGCCCGTCCATGAAGGCGTGGCCCGCGCTCGCGCTGTCCAGACCCGCGAGCACATTGAGGATGGTGGTCTTGCCGCAGCCCGAGTGGCCAATGATGCAGACGAACTCGCCCTTGTCGAGCGTGAACGAGACGTCGGCGAACACGGGGCGCTCGCGCTGGTAGGCCTTGCCCAGTTGTTCGATCTTGAGGAAAGCGGTCATGGCAGGGGCCTTGTTCAAAGCAGGGGAAACGTCGGGGCAGGCGGGCGTCGGCGCCGCCGCTTCGCGCTCGGTGGCCTCACTCCACATAGGTCACCGCCTTTTGCAGCTGGGCGAAAGCGAGGTCGAGCAGCATGCCGACCACACCGATCACCAGCACCGCGAAGATCACGTTGACGAGCGAGAGGTTGTTCCACTCGTTCCAGACGAAGTAGCCCACGCCGGTGCCGCCCACCAGCATCTCGGCCGCGACGATGACGAGCCAGGCGATGCCCATGCTGATGCGCATGCCGGTCACGATGGTCGGCGCGGCCGCCGGCAGGATCACGCGAAAAGCCTTGCGCAGCGGTTTGACTTCGAGCGTGCTCGCCACGTTGAGCCAGTCGCGCTTGACCGCGGCCACGCCAAAGGCGGTGTTGATCAGCATCGGCCAGACCGAGCAGATGAAGATCACGAAGATGCCGCTCACGTCCGAGTCTTTGAGCGTGTAGAGCGCCAGCGGCATCCAGGCCAGCGGGCTGATCGGCTTGAGCACCTGGATGAAGGGGTCGAAGGCCTGGCGCATCAGCGGCGACATGCCGATCACAAAGCCCAGCGGCAGCGCCACCAGCACGGCCAGCGCAAAGCCCAGGCCCACGCGGCCCAGCGAGTGCGCGAGCTGGATGCCGATGCCCTTGTCGTTGCTGCCGCGGTCATAAAAGGGGTCGGCCAGGTGCACCACGATGGCCTTGCCGACCTCGAGCGGCGGCGGAAAGCCAGTACTTTTGACGGCGCCCGGGTCCTTGCCCATCATCTTCTGGTACTCGATGTCCTCGGCCGTCATGCCGGCGCGCGCCGCGCCGCCCACCGAGGGGGCGCTCGCCGACAGCTGCCAGGCGCCGACGAAGACGAGGAACATCAGCAGCGAGACGAGCGCAGCACGCCAATGCAGGGGGGTGGTTTTCATGCGTTCACCCTGCCTTGCTGATGGCGAAACCCTTGAGGTACTGCTCGGGCTTGGCGGGGTCGAACTCCTTGCCCATGATCTTGTGCTTCGCATAGGGCGAGCTGGCCGCGAACTCCTGGCCCAGTGCCTTCATGTGCTTGCGCGCGTCGGTGATCAGGAAGACCTTTTCGGCGATCTGCTTGTAGTCGACCTCGCCCTTGATGTAGCCCCAGCGCTTCATCTGCGTGAGCATCCACACGGCCATGCTTTGCCAGGGCATGGGGTCGAAATCGGCGCGGTCGGGCACGTTCTGCACCTTGCCCAGGCCGTCGGCGAACTTGCCCGTGAGCACCTGCGCGAGCACCGCCTCGGGCTGGTTGAGGTATTGCGCGGGCGAGATCACCTTGGCGATCAGTTCGCGGTTGCCGCTCTGGCGCGCCATCGCGGCCGAGGTCAGCACCGCGCGGTACAGCGCCGCAAAGGTGTTCGGGTTCTTCTGGATGAACTCGGTGCTCGTGCCAAAGGCGCAGCAGGGGTGGCCGTTCCACAGGTCCTTGGTCAGCAGGTGGATGAAGCCGACCTCGTCGAACACCGCGCGCTGGTTGAAGGGGTCGGGGCCCAGGAAGCCGTCGATGTTGCCCGAGCGCAGGTTGGCCACCATCTCGGGCGGCGGCACGACGCGGATCTGCACATCGGTGTCGGGGTTCACGCCGTGCTCCGCAAGGTAATAGCGCAGCAGGAAGTTGTGCATCGAGTAATCGAAGGGCACGGCGAACTTGAAGCCCTTCCAGTTCTTCGGGTCGCGGTTGTCCTTGTGCTTCATCGCCAGCGTGATCGCCTGGCCGTTGACGTTCTGGATGGTCGCCACATTCATCGGCGTCGCGTTGGCGCCCAGGCCCATGCTGATGGCCAGCGGCATCGGCGAGAGGAAGTGCGTGGCGTCGTACTCCTTGTTGATCATCTTGTCGCGGATCAAGGCCCAGCCTGCGGTCTTGGTGACCTCGACGCTCAGGCCCTGCTTTTGATAAAAGCCCAGCGGGTGCGCCATGATCAACGGCGTGGCACAAGTGATCGGGATGAAGCCGATCTTGAGGTTGGTTTTTTCGAGTGGCGCCTTCTCCTGCGCCATCGCCTGCAGGCTCGCGACCGGCAGCACGCTCGCGATCGCGGCCATCGCGGTCTGTTTGCCCACCGCGCGCAGGAAACGGCGGCGCTCGTGGTCCTGCGGGAACAGCGACTTGACCAGCGTGGCCTCGATGAAGGCCTGGCTGTAGGCCTCGAAGTCGGCGCTTTCGGCGCGCGCGCGCAGCTGCGCAGCCGCGGCATCGGCCGCGACCGCACCGTGGTGCTCGGCGGGCGAGTGGTCGCGTCCGCAGCTGCACTTGAGCATCAGCGGACGGTCGGCGTTGTAGGGGTCAAAAAATTCAGACATGGCAACCTCGCGTGTGGAAGATGCCGAAGCCCTTGCAAGGCGCGGGCCAGAAAACCGCACCCAAGGCCCGGCGTGCACCTGGTGGACGATTTCGTGCCCGACTTGTCGATGCGCTGTAGGGCTGGCCCTACAAACGCTTCCGCACAAACGCGGCAAAAGACTCAATCGCCTGCGATCGGCCGGCTTGCCCCCTGGCTTTGCGCGTAGAGCGCGAGCTCGACATCGTTCTTGGTGCCGGTCTTTTCGAGGATGCGTGCACGGTAAGTGCTCACCGTGTTGGCCGCCAGGCCCAGCTGCGCACCAATTTCGCTCACGCTGCGGCCTTGGGTTAACAAAACATACACCTGGTGCTCGCGGTGCGAGAGCAGATCGATCCCGGTTTTGGTGCGGCCCTGGCCCACGAGCTTGGCCAGGGCCTCGGCCGTGGCCGGCGTCACATGCAGGCCGCCCGCGGCCACGCGCCGCAGCGCGGCCATGAGCGCGTCGGGGTCGGTGCCTTTGTTGAGATAGCCCGCGGCGCCGAGCTGGAGGCAGCGCACCGCGTACTGTTTTTCGGGGTAGGTGCTGAGCATGAGCACCGGCAGGGCGGGCCAGTCGCGCCGCAGCCGCTGCAGCACATCGAGCCCGTCGAGGCCGGGCAGCGCGATGTCGAGCAGCACCACGTCCAGGCCCTGCGGGCCCTGCAGCGCCTGCACCGCATCGAGCACAGCCGGGCCGCTGTCGGCCTCGGCCACGACCTGCAACAGGGGGTCGTCGGCGAGCACCATCTTGAGCCCTTCGCGCACGATGCGGTGGTCATCGCCCAGCAGCACGCGCACCGTGGTTTTGGCTTCTGCGCTCATGGGGCCAGCCCGTCCAGCGGCAGGGACAGCCGCATGCGGGTGCCGCGGCCTGGCGCGCTGTCGATGTCGATCTCGCCGCCAAAGTGCCGCGCGCGCTCGCGCATGCCCATGATGCCCCAGGCCTGCGCCGAGGCGAAGGCCTGCGCGGGCGCGCCCCGGCCATCGTCTTCGACCGAGAGGTGCAGCCAGCCCGCGCGCTCGACGATGTCGACATCGAGGGTGCGCGCCTGCGCATGACGGCCCACATTGCTGAGCATCTCCTGAAAGATCCGAAACACCGCCATCGCCATGGGCTCGGGCAGCACACGCCGCTCGTCGACCTGCAGGCACCAGCGCAGCGTGTGCTCGGCCGATTGCACGAACTCCTGCGCCTGCCACTCGAGCGCACCCCACAGGCCCTGGTGGTCCAGGATGCTCGGGCGCAGGTCGGTGATGATGCGGCCCACATTGACCACGGCGTTTTCAATCAGACGGCTCATGTTCTGGCACTTGCCGCGCATCTGGACGCGCATGCGCTCGGCCTCGTCGGCCGCGCGCGCGCGCTGCTCGGACAGGCGTTTGTCGAGCCAGCTCACATCCATCTTGAGCGCCACCAGCAGGCTGCCCAGCTCGTCGTGCACTTCGCGCGCGATGCGGGTGCGTTCCTCCTCGCGCACGGCCTCGGCGCGCGCGGCGAGCTCACGCAGTTGCTGCAGCGCGGTTTCGAGTTCGCGCGTGCGCTCGGCCACGCGCCCTTCGAGCTCGCCCTTGGCCTGGTGCAGGGCCTCCTCGGCGCGCTTGCGCTCGGTGATGTCGACAAAAGTCACCACCGCACCGCGCACCTGGCCCCCATCGAACACCGGGTAGCTCGAGTACTCGACCGGGAAGCTGCTGCCATCGCGGCGCCAGAACACCTCGCTGTCGATGCGGCAGGGCCGGCCCTGGCGAAAGGCGTTGTAGATCGGGCAGTCGTCCTGCGGGTAGACGGCGCCATCGCCGTGCGAGTGGTGGGTCAGCGCATGCATGTTGCGGCCCAGCACCTGCTGCGGTTCAAAACCGATCATGCGCGCGCCGGCCGGGTTGATGAAGACGCACAGGCCCTCGAGGTCGACGCCAAAAACGCCCTCGCCGGTCGAGGCCAGCAGCAGGCCCAGCGGATCGCGCCAGGCGTCCGCAACGCCCGGTTCACCGGGCAGGGGGTTCCATGGAAGGTGCATGCACACCTCTAGCAAGCGGTGTGCCATTCATCGCCCGCAGGCGCGGGCGGGGCGTGCCTCAGGCCGCTTCTTTGTAAAAGAAGCCGCTGTGCACGCGGCGCGGCGCCAAGGGCCCCACGGCCTGGCCGATCGCGCCGATGTGTTCGGGCGTGGTGCCGCAGCAGCCGCCGACGATGTTGACCAGGCCTTCGGCCGCGAACTCGTGCAGCAGGCGGCTGGTGACCTCGGGCGTTTCATCAAAGCCGGTCTCGCTCATGGGGTTGGGCAGGCCGGCGTTGGGGTAGCAGCTGATGAAAGCCTCGTCGCCCACGGCCTTGCTCAGCTCCTGCACATAGGGACGCATCAGGGTGGCGCCCAGGGCGCAGTTCAGGCCAATGGCCAGCGGGCGCGCGTGGCGCACGCTGTGCCAAAACGCGGTGACGGTCTGGCCAGAGAGGATGCGACCCGAGGCGTCGGTCACGGTGCCGCTGATGATGAGGGGCAGGCGCTCGCCGCTGTGCTCGAAATACTCGTCGATGGCAAACAGCGCGGCCTTGGCGTTGAGCGTGTCGAAGATGGTCTCGACCAGCAGCACATCGACACCGCCCTCGACCAGGGCCTGGACCTGCTCGTAATAGGCCGCGCGCAGCGCCTCGAAGGTCACGTTGCGCGCGCCCGGGTCGTTGACGTCGGGACTGATGCTGGCGGTCTTGGGGGTGGGGCCCAGGGCGCCGGCCGCGTAGCGCGGCTTGTCGGGCGTGGAGAATTTCTCGCAGGCGGCCTTGGCCAGGCGGGCCGAAGCCAGGTTCATCTCGCGCGCCAAATCGGCCATGCCGTAGTCCTCTTGCGCGATGGTGGTGGCGCCGAAGGTGTTGGTCTCGATCAGGTCGGCACCGGCGGCCAGATAGCCTTCGTGAATGTCACGGATCACATCGGGACGCGTGAGGCTGAGCAGCTCGTTGTTGCCCTTGACGTCCTTGGGAAAGTCCTTGAAGCGCTCGCCCCGGTAGTCCGCCTCGCTCAGCTTGAAGCGCTGGATCATGGTGCCCATGGCCCCGTCGAGGATGGCGATGCGTTGCGACAGGGTGGCGGGCAGCGCCTGGGCGCGCGTGTAGTTCAGGGCTTTCATGGGCCCTATTGTAAAAAAAGCCCCTGCGGCGGCCCGCAGGGGCCGGCTCAGCGCAGGTCGAAGCGGTCGAGTTCCATCACCCGGGTCCAGGCGGCGATGAAATCGCGCACGAATTTGGCGGCGCCGTCGGCCTGCGCATAGACCTCGGCGATGGCGCGCAGCTGCGCGTTCGAGCCGAACACCAGGTCCACGCGCGTGGCCGTCCAGCGCAGCGCGCCGCTGGCGCGGTCGCGCCCCTCGTAGGCGTTCTCGCCCGCCGGCGTCCAGACCGTGCCCATGTCGACCAGGTTCACAAAGAAGTCGTTGGACAGGCGACCGGGCCGGTCGGTCAACACGCCGTGCGGGCTGCCGCCGTGGTTGGCACCGAGCACGCGCAGGCCGCCCACCAACACCGTCATCTCGGGCGCACTGAGCGTGAGCAGCTGCGCCCTGTCGACCAGCAGCTGCTCGGGCGTGAGGCTGAAGGCCTGGCGCTGCCAGTTGCGAAAACCGTCGGCCTGCGACTCCAGGTGGGCGAACGATTCGGCATCGGTCTGATCGGCCGTGGCGTCCATGCGGCCCGGGCGAAACGGCACCTGCACCGCATGGCCCGCGGCCTGCGCGGCCGCCTCCACGGCGGCGCAACCGCCCAGCACGATCAGATCGGCCAGCGACACTTTCTTGCCGCCGGCCGCACCCGCGTTGAAGTCCTGCTGGATGCCGCCCAGCACGCGCAGCACTTTGGCCAGTTGGGCCGGTTCGTTGACGGCCCAGTCCTTTTGCGGCGCCAGGCGGATGCGCGCGCCGTTGGCGCCGCCGCGCTTGTCGGAGCCGCGGAAGGTGCTGGCCGCGGCCCAGGCGGTGGCCACGAGCTCGCCCACCACGAGGCCGCTGGTAAGGATGCGGGCCTTGAGCGCCTGGATGTCGTGGGCGTCGATCAGCGCATGGTCGACGGGCGGGATCGGGTCTTGCCAGATCAGGTCTTCGGCGGGCACCTCGGGGCCGAGGTAGCGGCGCTTGGGCCCCATGTCACGGTGGGTCAGCTTGAACCAGGCGCGCGCAAAGGCCGCGGCGAATTCCTCGGGGTGGTCGAGGAAATGCCGCGCGATCTTGGCGTACTCGGGGTCGGTGCGCAGCGCCATGTCGCCCGTGGTCATGGTCGGCGCGTGCCTCACGCCAGGCCGGTGGGCGTCGGGGATCATGTCCTCCTCGTCCACGTTTTGCGCGCGCCACTGGTGCGCGCCCGCGGGGCTCTTGACCTTCTGCCACTCGTACTTGAACAGCACCTTGAGGTAGCCCATGTCCCAGCGCGTGGGGTTCGGCTTCCAGGCGCCTTCGATGCCGCTGGTGGTGGTGTCGGCGCCCTTGCCGCTGCCGTGGCGGTTGAGCCAGCCCAGGCCCATGGCCTCGAGCGGCGCCGCCTCGGGCTCGGGACCGACCAGCGCGGGCTCGCCCGCGCCGTGCGCCTTGCCAAAGGTGTGGCCGCCAGCGATCAGGGCCACGGTTTCGTAGTCGTCCATGGCCATGCGCGCGAAGGTTTCGCGCACATCGCGTGCGCTGCCCACCGGATCGGGCTGGCCGTCCGGGCCTTCGGGGTTCACATAGATCAGGCCCATCTGCACGGCGGCCAGCGGTTTTTCGAGTTCGCGTTCGCCGCTGTAGCGGCTGTTCTCTTCTTGGCTCGTGGCCAGCCACTTTTTCTCGGCGCCCCAGTAAATGTCTTCCTCGGGCGCCCAGCGGTCTTCGCGCCCGCCGCCAAAACCGAAGGTCTTGAAGCCCATGGTTTCCATGGCCACATTGCCGGCCAGCACGATCAGGTCGGCCCAGGAAATCGCGTTGCCGTACTTGCGCTTGATTGGCCAGAGCAGGCGGCGCGCCTTGTCGAGGTTGCCGTTGTCGGGCCAGCTGTTGAGCGGCGCGAAACGCTGGTTGCCCGAACCTGCGCCGCCGCGCCCATCGCCTGTGCGGTAGGTGCCGGCGCTGTGCCAGGCCATGCGGATGAAGAGGCCGCCGTAGTGGCCCCAGTCGGCCGGCCACCAGTCCTGCGAATCGGTCATGAGGGCGGCCAGGTCTTGCTTGAGCGCAGCGAAATCCAGCTGAGCAAAGGCCTTGGCGTAATCAAAGTCGCGGTCCATGGGGTTGGCCACAGGCGGGTGCTGGTGCAAGACCGCCAGGTTGAGCCGTTGCGGCCACCAGTCGGTGTTGGACGGTGCGCGCCGACCGGCGTCGCTGCCGCTGGCATGGAAAGGGCATTGGGCGGTGTCCGAAGCGCTCATGGTCGACTCCTCCTTGTTGTTGAAGACCGTCTTGCCCATGCGCCACGCAGCACCACGGTCGGTCATGGCACCGCTGGATGCACCAGCGCACACAAGCAAGGTGTCTTCAGTCTAGGAGCGCTCGCCGGGCCCTGACAACGGCGGCGAGGCTATTTCCCCGGCGCCGCAATGCCATTTGACAAACCGCGCACTCAGGCGCTGGACAGCGCCGCGCGCCAGCGCGCAAAGCCCGCCGCACGCAGCTGGCAAGCCGGGCACTGGCCACAGCCGTAGCCCCAGTCGTGGCGCTGGCTGCGGTCGCCCAGGTAGCAGGTGTGGCTGTGCTCGACGATCACATCGACCAGGGCCTGTCCGCCGCCTTGCGCATCGACCGCTTGGCCCAGGTCGTGGGCGAGCTGCCAGGTTTTCGCCTTGTCGATCCACATGAGGGGCGTTTCGATCAAGAGCTTGCGGTCCATGCCCAGCGAGAGCGCGACCTGCATGGCTTTCATGGTGTCGTCGCGGCAGTCGGGGTAGCCCGAGAAGTCGGTTTCGCACACGCCGGTCACGATCACCTGCAAACCGCGCCGGTAAGCGAGCGCAGCCGCCAGCGTGAGAAAGAGCAGGTTGCGCCCCGGCACAAAGGTGTTGGGCAGGCCCGAGCTCTCCATGGCGATGGCGGTGTCGCGCGTGAGGCTGGTCTCGCTGATCTGGCCGAGCACGCCGGCGTCAAACAGGCGGTCTTCGCCGAGCCTGGCGGCCCAGGCGGGAAAGCGCTGCGCGATGGCTTCGCGCACGGCCAGGCGTGCTTGCAGTTCCACGGCGTGGCGTTGGCCGTAGTCGAAGGCGAGGGTTTCGACGCGCTCGTATTTGGACAGCGCGTGGGCCAGGCAGGTGGTGGAGTCCTGGCCGCCGGAGAACAGGACGAGGGCGGTGGTGTGCATGGTCTGCGATGTTAGCTTGCTGGTTCGCTGGGACGCTTTGGGGAGAGGGGGAGCGGCGAGCTCCTCATGCTGCGGGTACGCAGAAATCGTCGCCCGCCGCTCCCCCTCTCCCCAAAGCTCTGTTGTGAAAGCGTTTCTCTCCGGGGATCGTGCGCAGCCCATGGTCTTTGGTTTCGGGGCGGGGTGGGCGCATGGTGACGATTTCTGCGTACCCGCAGCATGAGGAACCAGGCGCCCACCCCGCCCCGAAACCAAAGACCCGCTCCCCAATAGCGGACAATCACCCCCACAACAAAAGCTGTCACACCGTGTCCCCCCATCTCCCGATCCTGCGCGAAGTCTTCGGCTACGACGCCTTTCGCGGCCCGCAGCAAGCCATCATCGACCATGTGGCCGGTGGCGGCGACGCGTTGGTGCTCATGCCCACGGGGGGCGGCAAAAGCCTGTGCTACCAGATCCCCGCCATCGCGCGCCAGCGCGCGGGCCGGGGCGTGACCCTGGTGGTCTCGCCGCTGATCGCACTCATGCACGACCAGGTGGGCGCGCTGCACGAGGCCGGCGTCGAAGCGGCGTTTCTCAACAGCTCGCTCAGTCTCGAAGACGCGCAAGACACCGAGCGCCGCCTGATGCGCGGCGAGATCACGCTGCTGTATGCCGCGCCCGAGCGCGTCACCACCGCGCGCTTTCTCGCGCAACTCGACTCGCTGCACGAGCGCGGGCTGCTGGCTCTGTTTGCGATCGACGAAGCGCACTGCGTGAGCCAGTGGGGCCACGACTTCCGGCCCGAGTACCGGGGCATCGCGGTGCTGCACGAGCGCTACGCCAACGTGCCGCGCGTGGCCCTGACGGCCACGGCCGACGCGCTCACGCGCGCCGACATCGTCGAGCGCCTGCAATTGCAAGGGGCCGAGCAGTTCGTCAGCAGCTTTGACCGGCCCAACATCCGCTACACCATCGTCGAGAAGAAAGACGCGAGCACGCAGCTGCTGCGTTTCATCGAGCGCGAGCACGCCGAAGACGCGGGCGTGGTCTATTGCCAGTCGCGCAAGCGCGTCGAAGAAGTGGCCGAGCAGCTGGTGCAGGCCGGCATCCGCGCCCTGCCGTACCACGCGGGCCTGGCGCCGGAGTTGCGCCAGAAAAACCAGAACACCTTTTTGCGCGAAGACGGCGTGGTGATGGTGGCCACCATCGCCTTTGGCATGGGCATCGACAAGCCCGATGTGCGCTTTGTCGCGCACTTGGACATGCCCAAGAACATCGAGGGCTACTACCAGGAGACCGGCCGCGCCGGCCGCGACGGCCTCGCGTCCGACGCCTGGATGGCCTATGGCCTGCAAGACGTGGTCAACCAGCGCCGCATGATCGACGAAAGCCCGGCGGCCGAAGAGTTCAAGCAGGTCATGCGCGGCAAGCTGGATGCGCTGCTGGCGCTGGCCGAGGCCACCGACTGCCGACGCGCGCGCTTGCTGGGCTACTTCGGCGAGAGCTATAGCGGCCAGCAAGACAGTGGCGCAGGTGTCTACATGCCGTACTGCGGCAACTGCGACAACTGCCTGAACCCGCCCGAGATCTGGGACGGGACGGACGCCGCACGCAAGCTGCTGTCCACCGTCTACCGCTGCCAGCAAGCGAGCCGCAGCGGCTTTGGCGCGGCCCACACCATGGACATCGTGCGCGGCAAGCTCACCGACAAGGTCAAGCAGCGCGGGCACGACCAGCTGAGCACCTTTGGCGTGGGCGCCGAGTACAGCGAGCAGCAGCTGCGCGCGGTGCTGCGCCAGCTGATCGCCATGGGCGCACTGCAGGTGCGCAGCGACGACGGCTTCAACACCCTGCTGCTGACCGAAGGCTCGCGCCCGGTGCTGCGCGGCGAACAATCGGTGCTGCTGCGCGAATCGGTGGGCATCGAAAAAGGCGCGCGCGGTAAAAGCAAAGGGCGCAGCGCGCCGTCCGTGGCCGCCGCCAACCTGGACCCCGAGGCCATGGTGCGCTTCATCCACCTCAAGGCCTGGCGCGCCGAGGTGGCCAAGGAACACAACCTGCCGGCCTATGTGATCTTCCACGACGCCACACTCGCGGCCATCGCGCAGGCGGCGCCGCAATCGCTTGCGGACCTGCAGGGCATCAGCGGCATTGGCGCCAAAAAGCTCGAAGCCTATGGCGAGCAGGTGCTGCGCGCCTGCGGCGCCTGAAGCCCCGCGCCAAGTCCTGAAAAGGCGACCGGCACGCCGGGGGCCACCTAAGATGACTGGCCTGTTCAACGCGAAGGGAGTGTTGCATGCGCACGCCAAAAATCCTCACTTGCGCCGGGCTCTGCCTGTCTGGCGCCCTGCTGTCCACGTCCTGGGCACACACCCCGCCACCCGGGCACACCACGATCCAACTGGCCGAACGCGGGCACCAGGACAAGCCTGGCAAGCGGCACCCACACAGCGAGCACCCAGCAGGCATGGCGGTGTCATCGCCCATGGCGGGCGGCATCGTGTTCAGTCCGGCACAGCAGCAAGTGGCTCGCCAGTTTTACCTGCAACCCGAATACCGGGGCTTTGTGCCTCCGGGGCTGGCCAAGAAAGGGGGCCTGCCGCCGGGCCAGGCCAAGCGCTGGCGCCTGGGCCAGCCCCTGCCGGCGGGCGTGGTGTATTACACGCTGCCCGGTCCGCTGCTGGTCTCACTGGGGCCGGCGCCGGCCGGGCACCGCTATGTGCGGGTGGCCACCGACATCCTGCTGATCGCGATCGGCACCGGCATGGTGGTCGATGCGATCGAAGACATCGTGCGCTGAAGCCGCTGGCGGCCCGGCCACCCCCTCGGCCAGCGCACAGACGCGGGGCGGGCCAAGACCTAGCCTGTGCTTTCCCCTGTGATGAAGGAGAGCACGATGTCCCCCTCAAAGCCCCATGGCCTGAAGTGCGCGGTTTGTTTGGTGCTGTGTTTGGCCATGCCTCTGGCGCTGCAGGCCCAGCCCATGCCGCCTGAGCAAGCGATGCGCGAACGCGGCCCAATGCCCGCGGACGCACCGCGCTTCAGCACGGCACAAATGCAAGCCGCACACGGCTATTACGCGCAAGAGGGCCACCAAGGCTATGCCATGCCCCCGCACATGCGTGCGGGCGCCATGCCCATGGCCCGCTGGCAGCGAGGCCAAGCCCTGCCCAAGGGTGCCATGGCCTACCCACTGCCCCGCCCCCTGATGCTGGCCATTGGCACAGCGCCCGCCGGTTATCACTATGTGCGGATCGACCGCGACATATTGCTGGTGGACGAGACGTCCGGCATGGTGGTCGATGCGCTCGAGGATGTGGCGCGCTGATCGGATCGGGCACCCTGAAAAGCATTTTTTGATTTATCCGTCTCCTGCAAGCGGCTTGGACGTGTTCAGTGATCGCGGGTCGATTCAAAGGCATGTCCTGTGCGGCCATCACTGCGTCACGGCCAATTTGGTTTCCAACACCCCCTTTTGCCCTTGCTCTGGCGACACGATCTGCAGCTTAGAGGCTGCAGACCACAAGCCCATCTTCACTTCCTGCCAAATGTAGGTCAGGGTTCCCGCCTTGACCTCCACATCTATCTTGTTTTCTGAGCCTTCGGTCAAGGATTCGATCTGGTGTTTGCCGGCAGGCAGTTCCTTGTACAGGTAAGTTTTCGAGCCAGTCTGTCCAATCAGCTGGCCATTGACGGTCACAGGCATTTTGATGGCCGCGCCCAAAGTTTCGTTACGGTAGATGTAAAGCCCAGCTTTGTCCGCAGGCGCAGTGAATGCTTTGCGTTGCGCGTCTTGCGATGGATCGGCCATGTTCACGGAGGCACAACCTGTCATCAGGCTGGCAGACATCGCTGAAGCGATCAAAAAGGAAAAACGGATGGTTCTGGATTTCATGGAAGACTCCCTGGGTTAAAAATTTTTGTGGCGTGCTTTGGCAACGGCCTCTGGATTGTTCTTGAGCCAGTCGAACATGATCGACTGCGCCTGAGGCTTGGCAATGTATTTGTCAAGAGGATGAATGAATTGAATGCCTGCACCTGCGGCACCTGCGGCACCTGCGGCACCTGCGGCACCTGCTGCCATTGACCCACCTGCGTAGAGAAGGGCGGGATTGGCAGTAAAAATGCCCGCTACAAATAAAGCGCCTCCTGTTAAGAATCCGCCACCCCCAACCACAGCCGCCGTCTTGCTGTATGTCACCGGATCCCGCCAGTCATTGATCTGCCCCAAATATGCAGCCCCCGCATTGCTCACGCTCTGCTTCATGACGCTGTTGCTCACGGGCGAGCCCATGGACACAAAGCTCAGGTTCTCATAAGTGTGGCCGTACAGTGCGCCCGCTTGCAGGGCTTTTTTTGCGTCCTCGTTGCCCGCGCTGTGCGTGACGATCAGGGTGGGCCCTTGCGCGTTCAGCGTTCTGTAGGTGTACTCGTTGAGCACATCGCGCTTGCTCAGGCTGTTGGACAGGTACTCACCCACGTCACCGTTGAGGCCCTCTGTGCCGTTATTGATGTAGCCGGTGCTCACACCGCCCAATGTTTTGGACAGTGCTTGCGCGCTCACGCCCGGATCCTGGTGCGTGTTGTCCATGCCCGTTTGCACAAACACCCGTGCTTGTCCGTTGATGTTCACGTAGCCCATGTCGGTCTCCTTGGCAATGGCTGTTCTGTCGATGGGATTGCGCAGGTCTTGAATGCTGCTGCTCGTCATGTTTTGCGCCGAGCTGTCTTTGACCAGCATGGGCGCATCGGCTTCACCAATGCACTGAGGGTTCAGGACTTGCCCTTGGTCCAGACTTGAAGCCATCCCCACACCGCCTGCAACAACTCCTGACCATGCGGTGGATCGTTCGGGCCTTTGGGCGGCAGTTTGCGGCGAGCCAGCACGATCAACACACTGCCCAGCGCAATGAACCCCATGCGCCAATCGTTGCCCACCTTCCAGCCCAAAACAGTGGGAGCAATGACCAACACCAAACCGATGCCTTGCACCCATTTGGACAGGGGACTCAGTGGCGGCATAGGAGTGATACTCTGGTTTGCATTCACAGGTTCTCGCACAGCCACGGGCGGCACATCCTGCCTCAAGACCTTGACTCGGAACCAGCGCCATGCCTTTTGGAGAAGATCTTCGCCGGGCTCGCCAAGGCCTGTTGCTCTTGCTTGGGCGTTGTAACCGGCAATTGAAACAAGAACTACGCCCATCAATATCATCAAATAGTAGACCCATCGGTTAATTTGTATCTCGAGGACTAATGGCCCAAAGATCAAAACCAAACCAATATGCAAAGCAATAAAGTTTTTTTTCATTTTTTGTACCCTAAAGCTTTGTCCAACAATTCTCCGTACGCTTCGACTTGAGGCTTGATTTGAGAGTTGATAACCTCATCGACGATAAGCCGAGGAACTCCACTAGCTTCCGAGTATGTTTTCGCAACAGCGTCTAGAACGGTTGCTGAGGCAACCTTCCCCAAGCTCGGCTGGTAAGCCTGCTCCAACAATGCCGTCACCCCGGCCGCAATCTCGTACGAAAGCACCACTTGCGGCAACCTCATCGTCGCTGCCAGGTTCGCACTGCGCTGGTACTCGGTGCTCAAATTTCCAAAGTATTCTGCGCGGATCTGCTTTTGAGCTTCAGTCAGCGGTGCATTTTGTTGCTGCCCGACGCCTGTGATGCACCCCGTGTCTCCATTCCCGCAGATTTGGTTGGCGCCAGTCCCCAAGACTTTGCCATTGAGCGTGCCGCTGGCCATGCCCGTGTTGGAAGCCACCCAGTCGGTGAACTGCTGCGAAGGCGTGTAGCTGAACGCCCCGAAGTTCTTCTGTCCTTTGACCCAGTCCCATTCGGCTTGCATGCCGCTCATCTCGGCGACGCTGACATGGTTGGCCTTGTACAAATCGCTGCCCTCGGGAAATTGCGCCCAGCATTTGACTTCAAAACAAGCCGCTTTGGTCAAGCGGTCTTGCTTGGCGGGATCACCCGCCGCAGCCATGCGAATGCGCTCTTTCTCGTCAAAGTGCAGCAGTCGGTTGTTCAAGGCCGCATTGACCCCCGTCATCACCGCCGTGCCCACGCTTTGCGCGCTGCCGTCTCCCGTGAGGGCGCCTGCCGCGGCGCTGATCACTTTGACGAAGTTGAGCGTGTCTTCGGGCTTCTTGGTGCCGCTGGGGTCATACCACTGCGCCGCCAGCTCCCCCACCACCGCACCGATGGCGCCGCTTTGGCAGCCTTGGCTGCCTGAACCCGCGGCCCCAGCTGCGCAGCCCGCCAGGGCATGTGCCAAGGCCTTGAGGGCCTGATCGTTCTGGGTCAAGTCGCCAATCGTGTTGGCCGTCTGCCCCGCGCCTGCGCTGATCACTGCGCCCATCAACCCCGTCTTGAGGTTGTCCTCCAGGCTCGTGCCCGTGAGCGCGCTGGTCATGCTGGCGCTGGCCACGTTGTTCACCACCGCCTTGCCCAGGTTGGCCGCAAAGCTGCTGTCCTTGGCATTGATCGCCGAGAGTTTTTGGTCCCCGATCGTCAGCGTTTCGTTCAGGCCCTGCAGTGCGCCTGCGCTGACCATCGCCAGCGCGATGTTCCTCACGCTGTCTTTGCTGCCCAGGTCCTTGAGCGTCTGGCCCAGGTCGCCGCCGTTGTTGACCAGGCTCACGGCCGCGCTTGAGGCCAGTGCGGTCATGCCGGCGGTCATGGCTGCGGCTGTAGCGCCTGTGGCGCCCATCTGGGCTGCCAAGCCGGCGGCTGTCCCACCGCTGGCCACCGCCACCGCAATGGCCAGCAGCGCCGCGCCCGCGCCCGTGAGCCCTTGCTGGCTGTAGCTCCACTGCTCGTGCGCCAGCTGGATTTGCTGCCAGTTGACCTTCGGGTCACTGGCCAGTTGCTGCAAGTAGCCTTGGCCCGGCTGCTGGCTCAGCGCCTCGATCTGGCTCTTGAGCGCGCCTTCGGGAATCTGCACCGTGGTGTTGATCCCTTGCCCGATGCTCATGTTGCCGTTGATTTGGGTTTGGTTGGCACTTTGCGTGGTGCTGCCCTGGCCCGACTGCTTTTGCCACACGCCTGCGGTGGTCTTGCTTTCGGTGTGGCTGGTCTGCGTGGTGTTGGCGCTGGCGCCCAGGATCAGCTCGCCGCTTTGGCTGGGGTCTGCGTGTGGGCTTCTGTAGAACTCCACCTTGGGGGCCGTGAGAATGGCTCCGCGCACATCAGTGACCGCCCCCACGCCCACGCGCACCGCCTCCTTGGAGGTCAGCTCGCTGCCCAGCGCCTCGCTCTTGAAGCTGGTGTCGGTGCTGGTGGTTTTTTTGTAGGTGACGCCTGCAAAGCTCGATGTGGTGCGACTGTTTTGCGTGTACTGGTGCGCCTCCTGAACCTCGTACAGCCTGGTTTGATCGGCGCCCTCCATCTGCACCAGGTCCCGGCCCGCGAGCTTGGCCCCCTCACTGACCACGTTGCGCCCCAGCACCTGCACCTGGTTGCCCGTGATCTGCGTGACCTCGGCCGTCTTGTCCACGGTCTCGTGGTGGGTGACGGTGGTTTTTTTCTTCAGGCCACCTGCGCTTTTTTTGCTGCTGCTGGTCGTCCAGTTGTGCTGCTCTGTGTCGGTGTTGTAGCCCAGACTCACGTCACCTTGGGACTGCACCCGGGCCGTGGCGGCGGCGCTCACGTCGGTGGCGTTGAGCTGCACGGCTTGCTGGCCGTACAGCGTGAGGTTGCCTCCGGCCTCGATCTGCCCGCGCTCGGTTTGCAAGCTTTGGCGCACGTCGCTGCCCACCTGTGTGCGTGTGTAGCTTTGTGGGCTGTCGATGGTGAGCTGGCCTGTGCTTGCCAGCACCAGGTCTTGCCCGGCGCTCAGTTTGCTGCCCTGCACCGTCATGTGGCCCTGGCTTTGCAGCGTGAGGTTTGCGCCTGCGCTGATGTTGCTGGTCTCGAACTTGACTTCGTCTTGGCTGCTGCCGGCTCCGCGCTGAACATGCGCCTCGTGCTTTTGCGCCAGCACATTGAGCTCGCCGGCGCTCTTGAGCTCGGCGCTGCCTGCCGCGCTGACTTGGGTGGCCGTGAGCTGGATGTCGCCTTGGGTGCTTTGCAGCTGCAGCCAGCCGCCGCTTTGCACACTGGCGTTGTGCAGGTCCACGCTGCCCGCCACCAGCGCCACGCTGGTGCCGCCGCGCAGGCTGCCGCTGCCGCTGACCTGGCCGCTGGCGTTGATGAGCAGGCTTTGGCTGGCGCTGAGCGCGCCGCTGTTGTTCAAACTGCCGGTGTCGATCTGCACGTTCTTGCCGGCAATGAGCGCGCCCACCTGCACCGGCTCGTCGTCGGCTTGCTGTGCGAGGTACACGCGCGGCACCAGCACGCGTTGGCCGTCCACCACCTGCCATTCGGGCCAGACGATGTCTTGCGTGAGCTTGGCCTGCTGCTCGGCGCTCAGGCCCTGGCCCGCGCTGAGCGCCAGCTGGGCCTGCGCCAGCAGGCCTGCGTCCATGAGGCTGCGCATGAGGTCGTAGTCGTTGCTGGTGCCGGCCACAGTGTAGCGCCGCCCACTCAGCGCGAACAGCTGCGCCTGCACCAGCTGGGTTTCGTACCAGGCGTCGCCCAGGCGTTTGGCCTGCGTGGGCAGCAGGCCCAGGCGCAGCATCAGGTAGTCCGAGCCGAGGAAGTTGTTGTATTGAGTGTTTTGCGCAGCGCTTTCGCGCGGAATGAGGTCGGTGCGGCCCTGGATCAGGTAGGGCGAGGCCGGGTCGGCGCGCTCGAACAGGCCGGCGCTGTCGGACAGCTTGAAGCGGCTGAAGTCGAGGCCGCCATAGGCGTTGAACACGAGGCCGTCGAGCACTTGCCGCTGGCCAGGCAGGGGAGCGCCGCCGCCGCCAGCGCTGGTGGTGCCGGGACCGCCCACGGTGCCGAAGCGGTCCACAAAAGCTTTGGTCAGCGGCGATTGGGTACCCGAGCGTTCGTCAACGATGACCACGCGCGGGTCGGACGAGAGGCCGGCAAAGCCGTCGCGGGTGTCGACGGTTTTGTTGTTAATGACCAGCGCGCGCAAGCGTGCGGCCCCGCCGCTTTCGATCACACCGCCCCAGCTGTTGGCGTAGCGCACCGTCTGGTGGCAGTTGTAGCAGGCGGCCTTGACGACCATGTTCTCGGTCTGGATGGCGCCGTAGGCGGTGTTGTGGATCGTGTCGGCGTTGATGTTGACCGCGTGCCAGGCCGAGAGGATGCCGTAGTCGTTGTGCACGGTTTTGGCGTTCACGGTGAGGCTTTTGCCGGCAATGAGTTCGGCCTTTTTGCCATCGGCGTTGAAGGTGTCGGTGGCACGCGTGATGATCTTGCCGTCCTCCTTGAGGTGCTCAACCAGGCCGCGCACATTGACGCTGGGCAGGACGGCGCGGTTGGTCAAGGTGTCGGCGCTCAGACTCAGGTCACCCACCGATTCGATGCGGCCGGCGTAGTTGAAGACGCTGGCCGCCGCCTGGCCAGGCTGTGCGCCCTCGATGAGCAGGTCGCCCATGCTGTGGATGCGGGCCTGGTGGTTGACGATGTCGGCGCCCTGCAGCGTCATGCCGGTGTTGGCAAAGACCACGCCGGTGTTTTCCAGTTGGGCACGGCCGCGCACACGCACTTGACCGCCCGCCAGAGTGGCGGCGTTGAAGACTTGTGCGGCATCCACATCGAGGTTGCTGCGGCCTTGCACCACGCCGGTGTTGAGCACGCTGTCGGCCTGCACCGTGGTGTTCAGACCGTAGAGGGTGCCGCTGTTTTGCAATTGACCGGCGCCGATGTCCAGGCTTTGGCGGCCTTCGATGCGGCCGCTGTTGCTGAACTGGCCGCTGGCGCTCAGTTGCGCCGCGTTGGCTTGCACCAGCCCGTCGGCCTCGATGTGGCGGGCTTGCAGGCTCAGTGTGTCTTGGGCGCTGATTTGGTGGGTCCAGGCGTCGCCGGTGGTCTGCACCGTGATCTGGCGCGCCTGCAGCTTGCCCTGGCGGTTGTCGAAGCCGCCGTCGCCGAGCATGAGGGCCAGGTGGCCGCCGGCCAGTGCCAACGCGCCGGGCAGGGTCAGGGTGGGGATGTTGGGGGTGGCGATCTGCAGGTCGCTGGGCTTGGCGCTGTCGCTGCTGCCGGCGTTGCCGCTGCTGCCCGTGGGAATGGTTTTGACTTCGGCCAATGCCGCCTGGTAGGCGGCCTGCGCGCTGGCGCTGGCGGCGTCGGCGGCGGTTTTGTCGGCCAGGGCGACGGTGACGCCCGTTTGGGCCAGCACCAGGGCGGCCTGGGCCTGCTGGGCCGCCAACGCCAGCGCAGCGTCGCTGGGCTGGGCTTGCGCAGCCGCTTGCGCGGCTTGGGCATTCGCCTGGGCCTGGCTCAAGGTGGCCTGGGCTTGGCTGAGCGCGGTGGCGGCGCTGCTGGCGGTGGCCGCGGCCTGGTCGGCGGCTGCTTGGGTGCTGTTGACCTTCTCGTTGGCCGCGATGTCGGACTCCCAGTCGTAGGCCTTACCGGCAGGCAGACTTCCACTGGTGGCTTGGGTTTTGTCCATGAAGGGCAAGACCCGGGCCTCGCTCAGGCGCTTGTCGCTGGCGTCGGTGATGTAGGCCTGGGCCTGCACGCTCAGGTTGCCGCTGGCGCTGATGCGGCCCTGGATGTTTTGCAACTGGCCGCTGGCTTGCGGGCCAGCCAGCGCGGTGAGGCTCAATTCGGGCGCGGCTTGCGCGCTCTGCACGGTGGCGGTGTGCAACAGCTGGCCGCTGTTGTTGCCGATTTCGCCGGCCTGCACCCGCATGCGCCGGCCCTGGCCTTCGATCTGGCCGCTGGCGTTGTTGAGCGCGGCCTCGGCCACGATGTCGAGGCTGGTGGCAGCGCCTTGCTGCAGGATGCTGCCGCTGCGGTTGTCGATGACGCTGGCGCGCAGGTCCATGGCGCCTTGCTGCGTGAGCAGCTGGCCAGCGCGGTTGTCGATCTGCCCGGCCTGCAGCTGCAGGCCATCGCGGCCTTCGATGCGGCCGCCGCTGTTTTGCAGGCGGCTGGCCGCGATGGTGAGGGTTTGCGCCGTGCCCGCGCCGTCGACCACGGTGCTGATGCGGCCGGTGTTGGCCAGCGCCTGCAGATCGGCGATGTCGATTTGCTGGGCCAGCACGGTGCCGCTGTTGACGAGGGTGCTGCTGTGGCTGTCCTGCCCGTTCAGGCGCAATTGCTGCGCCTGAATCTGGCCGGTGTTGCCCAGCTGAGCGCCCTGCAGCGTCAGCGCAGCGGCGGCCAGGGTGTGGGCGTTGTCGAGCTGCGTGGCCTGCAGCGTGAGCGCCGCTTGCCCTTGCAGCAGTCCGCTGTTGCGCACGCTTTGCGCCTGGATTTGGCTGTCGCCTTGCAGGCGGATGTCACCCACGTTGTCGAGCGTGCCGGCCTGCACGCGGGCCGGGCCTTCGCTGAGGACCTTGCCGGTGCTCGCGTTGCGCAAGACGGCATTGGCGGTCAGTTGCAAGCCGCCCTCGCCCGCTTGCAGTTGGCCACTGTTGCTCACGGTTTGGGCGGTCAGTTGCAGTTGCCGGGCCTGCACCTGCGCGGTGTTGCCCACGGTGTCGGTCTGGATGTCGAGCGCCTGCTCGGTGCGCAGGCCGCCGTCTTGCTGGAGTTGCTGCGCCTGCAGGCTCACATCGCCGGCGGCGCTGAGCTGGCCAGCGTTGCGCATCTGTTGTGCTTGCAGCGTGACGGTGCCTTGCGACGCGAGGGTGCCGCCGGCCTGGTTGTCGATCAGCCGGCCCGCTTGCAGCTGCAGGCCTTGGGCCTGTGCCTTGATCTGGCCGCTGTTGCTCAGGTCCCGGTCGCTGCGCACCGCGATCTGCTGGGCTTGCGTGCTGCCCGTGTGCACGATGTCCTGGGCCTGCAAGGTGACGGCTTGCGCGCTGAGGATCTGCCCTTGTTGCTCCAGGCGCGCGGCTTGCAGATGGGCGCCGCCATCGGCCTGCAAGCGGCCGCTGTGGGCAAGGGTGCCACCGGCCTCGATGCGGATCTGGCCGGCGCTGAGCAGCTGGCCATCCACCCGCACGCCCACACCCGCGCCTGTGGCCACGAGCCGGATCTGGTTGGCGTACATGCCGCCGAGCTGGCCCACGTCCAGGCCCGAGGGTGCGGCGGGGGCTGTGCTGGCCTGGCCCGTGATCTGTCCGCCGACGTAATCGAACCGGTGCGCGCCCGTGAGCGCGCGCAGGCGCAGGGCATGGATGTCGCCCTGCACATTGATGTGCTGCGACAGCAGGTCCACCTGGCTGTCGGCGGCCTGCAGGCCGCCCGCGCCAATGGCGATCTGGCCGCCTTGCACATTCAGGCGCGCGAGGCCGCCGTCGACCGCCCATTCGGGCCGGCCGGTGCTCAGGGTGATGCGTTCGGTGTTGATGAAGCCGCAACCATGGCAGGTGATGCCGCGCTCGTTGGCGACCACCACATCGGCGCGCTGGCCCGCCACTTCCAGGTAGCCCTGCAGCGTGGATGGCGACGCGCCCACGACCTCGTTGAGGATGAGGCGCGCTTCCTGCCCGGGGCGCAAGTTGGGGTTGCCCTCGACCCAGCCGGCCAGGCGGGTGTTGCTGTTGGTGGCGCCGTTGTTGAGGATCACGCCAGCGGCAGGCACATCGAACTGCTGGTAGCTGTTGTGCGAGACGCCCGCGCCGTTGGGGGTGGCGATGTTGACCTTGGTCAGGCCGCTTTGCGTCTGGTCCACATAGGCACGCCGTCCGTCGCTCGGCGTACCGGCGTTGAGGATCACCTGCGCGCTGACCAGCACAGGGTTGGCCAGGTGCGCCAGCAGCACAAAAGCCGTGATGCGTCGGCGTTGACGGGGCGTGAATGGCAGGGTGTGGGTCATGGTGTCTCCCCTTCAGTACACAAGGCTCAGCAGCACGTACCAGCGCTCGCGTGCTTCGTTGTCGAATGCATGTGGCCGCGAAAAAGCCCGGGCACGCGCCAGCTCGATGCGCAGCGGGCCGACCTCGCCGCGCACTCCCAGCGCCCCACCGACGAGGTGCTGTTGGCTCAAGGGGCGGTTGGGCAGCGTCTGCACGCGTCCCGCGTCCAGGCCCACATAGGCGTTCCAGCGGCTTGGGCCCCACGCGAAGGCAGGCGTTTCGTATTCGCTGCGCACGAAGGCACCGCTGGGCGCCCAGAGGCTGTTTTGCTGGTAACCGCGCACGTCATAGCGGCCGCCCACATAGAGCTGGGCCAGGGTGGGGGTGTTGGCGGGCGCGGCCTGCGCTGGCACCAGGGTGCGCAGCAGGCCGCGGTTGTCCGGCAAAGGCCAGGTGCTGGCCAGCCGCAGCCGCAGCAGGTGGTACTGGGGGTTGCTGCCGTCGGCGATGCTGCTTTGCGCGTTGAAGGCCTGCAGACCGCGCTCGACGCGCACAGCCCATTCATGGCTCTGGTTGCCCCAGAACAGCTTGCCCTTGTAGCCCAGGTGCAGCACCGTCAGGCGGCGCTCCTGGCTGGGCACCTCGACATCGGCGATGGTGGTGTGCTGGCGCGTCACATCCAGCCCTGCGGTGAAGCTGTGCTTGCTGACCTGGTCGCGCGCAAACAGGTATTCGTAGCCGGCGCCGAGTTTGTCGGCGCGCGTGTCCAGGGGGTAGCTGGCGTTGATGCCCGGGAGGGTGAAGGCGGTGCGGATGGCCGAGCCCGCCACGCTGAACAGGTGGTAGCCCTTGGGGATGAAGTAGTTGAGGGTCAACCCGCGAAAGCGGGCGTCCAGATCACCGCGGTCGAGGTTGGTGATGAACCCCAGGGCGAGCTGGTCGTTGCGGTCGCTGGGGTTGTCGATGGCGATTTCGGTGGTGCTTTTCCATTCGCCCATGGCCCGCGTGCCGCTGTTATCGACCATTTCGGTCAGGCGCACACGCCGCTTTTCCTGCAGCGCAATTTGAACCTGCGTCGCACCGGTGTCTGCGCCCGGCACAAGGTTCAAGCGCGCTTGCTGCGAAGGCAGGCGGTTGATGTTTTCCAGGCCTTGCTCGAGGTCGCGCAGATTGAGCAAGCGGCCCTCCCGCTGGGGAAACGCGGTCTCTCGCCGCGGATCATCTGGCGCCGAGCCCAAGGTGAGGTGTTCCATCTGGCCGGGCACGACCCGCAGCCGCAAAACGCCGTTGGGGTTTTCTTGCGGATCGACATAGACCCGTGTCGTGATCCATCCGGCGGCCTGGTAGTGCGCGTTGAGGCGGGCCAA
>JACCDX010543521.1_pt1 | contig 36088 bp, 60 predicted proteins | sample 7449681 | NCBI WGS metagenome assembly JACCDX01 (sample SAMN15323450, study PRJNA562643) | freshwater metagenome | isolation source: river surface water | place: USA:Blue River Watershed | collected 2017-08-18
CAATGGCGCAATATGCCGGCGCAACCGCCAACGCAGTTACTACTTCAGCGAATACTAATTACATACGCATAAGCGAGTTTGCAACAACAAATAGCCGCGTTTACACAAACGGAACGGTCACTGGACCGGCAAACTCTGGGAGTATAGGACTTAGAGGGGTGTGCATAGGAGGATATAGTCTTGATGGGAGTGGTCCGGTAGTTAATGCGTGTAATGCAAGATTTGGAGAAGTCTTAGTTATTCCCGGAGTATTAAGTACTGACAGCCGTCAGAGACTTGAAGGCTACCTAGCTTGGAAATGGAGTGGGTGGATATGAGTTTAGTTCGCGAGTTACCGTACACCCACCCCTACCGTTGGGATGGTACCTTGTTTGGTGGGCCAAGGTTGTGGCGGCCAAATGATTTAGGGTCTGCGCTTGCGCTCTGGCTTGACGCTGAAGACGCGGCAAGTATCACGCTCAACGGCGCGACTGTTAGCCAATGGAGTGATAAGTCAGGCAATAATCGTAACGCAACGCAAGCAACGGCGGCCAATCAGCCGACATGGACGGCATCTGGATTAAATAATAAGCCTGTAGTGAGATTCGACGGAGCCGGGGACACCATGGTTTTCCCGCAGGTCACCACGTTGCGGACGTTTGTTGCGCTAACTAAATGGACGAATGGCTCGGGTGACTTCAGAGTTATTATCGGAGACAGTACTAATTACCCGTTTCACGGCGCCACGGCAATCGATGGAACTTTATTGCATCCAGATGTTACACCTCCGTCAGTATTAAACGGAGGCAAATCAATCAATGGTGTTATGCAGGCGGCGGGATCCCTCTTGAGCAGATACATTACTCCGACAATTCATGTCTTAACCACGACTGCGCCTGTCAGTGTAAGTTGTTTTAATGATAGAAACTTTGCAAATAGATTGTTTTTCGGCGATTACGCCGAAATGATTATTCTCGACTCCCCAGTTTCGGAGAGTGACCGCCAAAAACTAGAAGGTTACCTTGCTTGGAAGTGGGCTTTAGAAAGTTCGCTTCCGTCTGGGCATCCATACAAAAACAGGGCTCCAACACAGTAGGTTGAACTATGATGTACTTGGTATTTGATACGCTGGAAGCAGCAGAGAGTGCCCTGGAGACGATCTACAAAAACATGATTTTTGGCGTGTCATCGCCGGATCTGATGAATGTGGATAGCGGACAGGTGGTTGACAAGGACACGTTAACCCCAGAGCAAGCTATTGAGGTCAACGCTCATGATCGGAATTACCCGGTTTTTGGAGTCAATGCCGCTACGCAGGAACTCGACACACAAAGCGGTTACACGACCGCATGGGCGGTGCCGAAACAGCGGGTGACGGATTCCAAGTCTGTGTTCCCAAGGCCTGATGATGCGCTGATGGTTGGCGTGACGGGCTTTGTAGAGGAGCAGTACGACTTGGATTGGTTCCCACCTGAGGTGCCCGTCTAATGCCTACCGCCAAAGACCCTCGTTTAGCTCGCATCGGTGTATCTGGGTATAACCAGCCCAAGCGCACGCCGTCGCATCCTACCAAGTCGCACGTAGTTGTGGCTAAGGAAGGCGATAAGATCAAAACGATCCGGTTTGGTCAGCAAGGGGTAAGCGGGTCGCCTGCAAAGCCCGGCGAGTCAGCGGCAGATAAAGCGCGCCGGAAGTCATTTAAGGCACGGCATGCTGCAAACATTGCCAAAGGCAAGATGAGCGCCGCATATTGGGCGGACCGCGAAAAATGGTGATATGAATGCAGATCCCAATAACCAGCGGAATTTATACCGACTCAGGCCCTGACTTTAGATCATCTTATCCGGTTAACTACTTTATTGTTCCTGGTGCCAATGGCGTCAGTGACTCTTATTTGCGGCCTGCGGACGGGCTTGTAAGTGTAGGTACTGGCCCAGGTGTAGACCGTGGAAGTATCGAGTGGAAGGGCGAGCATTATCGAGTTATGGGCTCTATGCTCGTAAAGATATCAAGCTCTGGAGTTGTCACGACGCTAGGAAATGTTGGAGGCACTACTCAGTTAGTTACCTTTGATTACAGCTTCGACCGTTTGGCTATCGCGTCGAATAATAATTTGTTCTACTGGAACGGGACTTCTCTGCAACAGGTTACAGACCCAGACTTGGGCACGGTAATTGATGTTGTTTGGGTCGATGGTTATTTCATGACAACGGACGGAACCAGTCTGGTTGTCACAGAACTTACTGATCCAACACAAATAAATCCATTGAAATATGGATCGAGCGAAATAGACCCAGATAGGGTAGTCGGTTTGTGGAAAATCAGAAATGAGGTTTATGCGTTAAACCGCCACACAATCGAGGTGTTCGACAACATTGGCGGTGATTTTTTCCCATTCCAACGCATTGATGGCGCTCAAATACCTAAGGGGTGTGTTGGTACTCACGCATGCTGTGTTTACGAGGATGCTATTGCTTTCCTTGGGAGTGGAAGAAACGAGGCTCCGTCGATCTACATTGCAGCCAATGGGCGAGCACAGCAAATCAGCACCCAAGAGGTGGATAGGATCATCGGCGGGTATACGGAATCGCAGCTTTCTAACGTGAAGCTAGAAGCTCGCAACGACAAAGCGCAGCGTCTCTTATATGTACATTTGCCGGATCGTTGCTTAGTTTATGACGCTGTATCGTCTCAAGTACTTAATAAATCGGTGTGGTCGGTATTGACCTCAACATTAGGGGCCGGATTTTCGGAATACAAAGCTAAAAACCTCGTATGGGTCTACAACAATTGGTGGGTTGCTGATCCAGGGTCAAATACGTTCGGGACTTTGACGCAATCAATTGGGAGTCACTGGTCTGCGAATGTTAGGTGGGAGTTTGGGACGACGATCTTGTATAACGAGGGTCGCGGTGCAATCATGCACGAAATCGAACTCGTGGCTCTTACCGGCAGGGTTGCGTCTGGAATTAGTCCGACAATCGCAACGTCTTATTCTGTCGATGGCGTAACGTGGAGCCAATCTAGGTTTATAAACGCTGGAAAGCAAGGCGAGAGGCTGCGTCGCTTGGCGTGGTTTCAGCAGGGATTTATGCGTAATATGAGAATGCAGAGGTTCCAAGGCGACACACAGACGCATGTGGCCTTCACTCGGTTAGAGGCAAAAATAGAGGCTTTGACTAACTGATGGCTATCAAACTTGGGCTTACACGCGATCAACTGGCTACGTTTCTGAAAGACCCGGAGCAGATCAAGCAGTTTGAGAAACTTTTCGGGACTGTACAGCAGACAACAACAATTATCTTGCCGGCGGTTGATACAAGCGTAGGACTTGCTAACGCTCAAGCAGCAAAGGCTATCGGAGACGTAGAGTCTTTTAAAACAGATGCGTCTCAGTCAATAAGCGCCATAACATCAAAAATCAATGTTTTGTCGGCGAATGTTGTTGAATTGTCGGATAGACTAGACGGCATCAAAGAGGCTGATAACAAAGGCTTTATTTTTGCCGAAATTCAGCAAATTAAGAACGAAATTGATGCGCTCAAAGTAACGTCAGCCATACGACGACCTTCAAAGCGGAGGCGCATTGGGTGTTTTCTTGATACGACAACACAGACGGCGGCGGCTATAAATACAGCATATGCCGTAACTTTCAACACCACAGATCAGTCTGACGGGGTATATATTGGGACTCCTTCGTCGCGTATTTATGTAGACACCGAAGCAATTTATAATTTCCAGTTTAGCGTGCAGACTGACAACACGAGCGGCGGCAGTCATTTGGTATTCTTGTGGTACAGAATAAACGGGGTTGATGTTGCGAACTCAGCAAGTCAGGTACGCCTTAAAGGCACTGACGGAGAATTAGTAGCTGCTTGGAATTTTGTCGCAAAACTTAAAGCCGATGACTATTTCGAGCTAATGTGGTCTGTTAGTGATACCGCAGTACAACTAACGGCGCAGGCCGCAGCGGCTCCGGTTCCTGGAATCCCGTCGGCTCTTCTTAGTGTGATAACAGTCGAGTAGAAAAGGGGTGGGTTGTGGCATCAATAACTAAAGTTTTAGTAGCATCCAAGCAGCTAGAGTCTACTCAGACCACTCAATATACTGCAACCAATTGCAGGGCAGTAGTTATAAGCGCATCGATTGGCAACACTGATACAGTTAACAGGACGGTGACCGTCAACATTGTGACGAGCGGCGGGTCGGCTGCAAACTCAAATAAGATGATCATCAATAAAACAATTGTTCCTGGAGAGACGTATCTTTGCCCGGAGCTTATTGGGCGCGTTCTTGACCCTGGTGATTTTATTTCCACTATCGCGAGTGCGGCTGCGTCGCTAACATTTAAAGTAGACGGGCAGGAGATTACCTGATGAGTAATGACAAGTTACCGGCGCTGATGTTTAAGGGCTTCGGCGGAATCCAAGTCGAAGAGCCTTTTGTTGCGACCGGGGAAAACAAAAAAAATACTCAGACGGTTATTGACGAATGGTCGCTTGGACCTCTTGTCCCATCGATTGAGCCGGGTGCTAATGGCCCGTTTTGGTCAAAGTTAGCAAAGGCTTGGCAGGTTTCGGACAAGGAAGCGCGCCGGCGGTTTTGTGCTAACTGCGAGTATTTTCAGAACGACACGATGACCCAGGCCAAAATGGAGCGAATCCCGCTGAATAAATACGATACCGGGGCAGGTGGTCGTGGGTTTTGCGAAAAGTTTGACTTTATTTGCCACAACCTGCGTGTATGTAAAGCGTGGGAAGAGCGCGAGGAAGATTGATCATGGCACTGTTAAGCGCAATCGTTTCTGGGGTTACTGGGTCTCGTGCGTCGCGTCAGCAGGCAAGGGCGGCAGAACAGGGGATGGAAGAACAACGCCGTCAATATGAACAGACGCGGCAGGCGTTCGCCCCTTTTTTGAGCGCAGGAACCGGTGCCATAGGAGGATTTACACCTTTTTTGCAAGCCGGCCAGCAAGCATTTCAACAGCAGCAGGCATTGTCTGGTTTGCAAGGGTTTGCCCCGCAACGTGAAGCAATCAGCCAGCTAGAAGCATCGCCGGAGTTCCAGGCTATTGCTCAGCAGGGCGAGAATGCTATTTTGCAAAATGCGGCAGCAACCGGCGGATTGCGCGGTGGTAACACACAGGCAGCGTTAGCACAATTTCGCCCGATGTTATTGCAGCGCCTAATCGATCAACAATTGCAACGCCTAGGCGGTTTTGCTGGTACAGGTCTTGGGGTCAATGAACGTTTAGCCCAGTTTGGGATTAACGCGGCAGGCATGCAAGGACAGTTCGGGTCTACGGCTGCGTCTAATATTGGAGAATTATTAGGTCAAAGAGGCGCGGCGCAAGCGGGCGGTACTTTAGCGGTTGGCGGTGCTATTAACAGACCGCTTCAAACTGGCGAACGCCTTCTCGGTCAACTGTTTGGGATGGGTCAATAATGGCTATCAAACCAATCAATTATGAGATTGATCAATCGCAGCCAATCCCTTTTTTAGAAGGCATGAAGGAAGGGCTACAACTGCAAGAAATACGGCAAAAACGAGAGGCCGAACTAGCAAAACAAGAACAAGAGAAGCAAAAGATCCTTGCGGAAGAACGTCGCCAACAACTGTATCAAAGGCTTTTGTCTCCTGATGTTGCGCCAGAGGACTATAAAGCGGCGCTTCTGGTATCAGACGAAGCTAAAGCCAAGTCAATCATGCAAATGATGGAGCAGAGCGATAAGGCAGCGAGTCGTGCGGCTATTGTTGCTTTGTCTCCGGTTGTTTCGGCGCTGCACGCTGGCAATCCCGATCGTGCGATTTCTATCTTGGAGCAACGTGGTAAAGCTTACGAGGGCCGCCCAGACGTACAAGAGGACATCCAAAACAGGATTAACCTGATTAAAACAAGTCCTGAATCTGCCAAATTTGAGTTTGGTGGTGAGCTATCCGTTATCCCTGGCGGTTCAGACGTTCTAGGTAACATTTTGAAACTGACGGAAGAAAAGCGCGCAGAAGCAGAGGCAAAACGAACTAAATTGTCACCAGCAATTCAGGAAGCCATTGATTTCAAAAATCTATCCAAAGACGATCAGCAAGCCTTTTTATCGTTGCAAACATTAAAACGTCCTCCTCCGGCTGTAACAAATGTCAGCGTCACTAACCTCGATAAAAGTGCGGCTACGGAGCTTGGGCAGTTAGTTCCAAAACTGTACGATCAAGCAAATTCGGCGGCATCTCAATTAGAGCAATTACCAAGATATAGGCGTGCACTTGATTCGGCTATTACTGGGACATTTGCTGAGTCACGACTAACTGCTGCGCGGATCGGTAATGCACTTGGATTCACTGATGACAAAGCCGCAGCAGCTTCCACTGAACTGATCCAAGGCCTTGCGGAAATGGGCTTACAGTCTAGGGGAATGATTACAGGTCAAGGGGCCATATCAAACGAAGAGCAAAAGCTACTCATTAGAGCAAGAAGCGGAGACATAAACTTAACAAAAGCAGAGTTAAACGTAATTTTTAACGTTGCGGAACGATCCGCTAAAGCGCAATACGCAAAGTCGCGCAAATTGCTGGAGTCTGCGGCATCAAAAAGCGAAACGGCCGGCCTATTTCTTCAGAACGTATCGCCTATGCCTGAGGATAAACCAGAGCAACCTCAAGGCATGCCGCAAGGGAGGCCTGGCGTCACCGTTACACTGCCAAACGGACAATCGTTCGTGTTTCCTAATCAGCAAGCCGCAGATCAATTTAAAGCACGTGCAGGGGTTCGTTAATGGCGACCGACTTTGAGGCACTAGCAAGGCAGTTCGGTGGGCAGGCTGTGCAATCAGCCCAAGGCCAAGACCTTGAGGCGCTAGCGGCTCAGTTCGGTGGCCAGGCTCAACCGCAGGCGCAACCAAAAACCACGGCGGCAGGTCTTGCCGGTGCCGCTACGCGAGGGCTTGCCCCGATCGCCGCCGGTGCGGCATTAGGCGCAGCAGCAGGCGCACCGTTTGCTGGTGTCGGCGCTATCCCTGGAGCGCTTGCTGGTGCTGGCGCTGCCGGTTTGGCTCAACTTGTTGGCGATCCATTGGTATCAGGCATCAACAGCCTATTAGGCACTCGGTACAAAGCACCATCGGATGCTATGGCCGACCTACTGACGCGCTTAGGCGTCCCGCAGGCCGACACAGAGGCCGAGCGCATCGTGCAGTCAATCGCAGGTGGTGCGGCTGGCGCTGGAGGTATGGCAGCGGCTGGCCAAGCTATCAAAGCAGCAGCGGGGCAGGCTGCGCCTACCATAGCGCGGATTGGTGAGGCGCTTGCGTCTGGCCAACGTGCGCAACTTGCAGGTGGTGCGGCAGCAGGCGGTGCGGCGCAGACTGCGCAAGAGATGAGAACCGGTCCACTTGGAGAGCTTGCAGCAGGTTTGGCTGGCGGTGTAGCTGGTGCGAGATTTGCAAGGCCAGGTCGGGGGCGCGTGCCGGGGCCATCGCAGGCAGAAAGGTCGGTTAAGGCAGCAAAAGCACTAGGCGTGCCTGTAATGACCTCGGACGTTGCACAGCCCGCCACGTTTATCGGCAAAACTGGGCAGCAAGTAGGCGAGCGAATCCCGATCCTTGGTACAGGTCCGGTACGCGCTAGGCAGCAAACCGCCCGAAGCGAGGCAGTGCGCAGCGTATTACGAGAGTTTGGCGCAGAGGACGCGGCCGACTTGACGCCTAATCTCATCAAAGACTTGGGCGCCAAACGCTCGGAAGAACTCACCAAGTACGCATCACTTAAGCGCGATGTGATTGGCAAGATATCCGGCGCTGCCGGAGAGGTGCCGCTAACCAAGTCGCTTAAAGCTATCGACGATCAGATAGCAGAACTAACGGCGCGCAGATCAGAGCCAGCTAACGAGGCAATTGCACGGCTGCAGCAGATCCGTTCAGACCTGCAAAACCGGTCGCTAAACCAACTTGAGGCATACCGTGCCGATGAGCTTGCGGCGGCGTTTAAGGACGATCCTGCGCGCCCGATCAGTGTTGCGGCAAGGGATATTGGCGAGCGGGCTTTGCGGGCCATTTACGGACCTGTGCGCGAAGATATGGGCGCATTTATCAAGGCCAACGGCGACCGTCGCGACTTTGAAAAGTGGATGGTGGCAAACAAACGGCTTTCAGGTCTGGCAGGCGAGCTTCAGCAAACTACGCTCAAGTCTGTATTAAAGTCTGGAAACGCTACGCCTGAAGTCGTCAATCGCTTGTTGTTCAGCGCCAAACCAAGCGAAATAAACACGCTTTACTCTGGATTGAGCCAAGAAGGCCGATCGATGGCGCGAACGTCAATCCTATCCAGAGCGGCAGAGAAGGCCAAGGTCACCACGCCGACAGGCGAAGTTACTTACAGCCCCGACGTATTCTTGAGCGAACTCAAACGATCCAGGCCTCAGGTACGAGTATTTTTCTCCGGTAAGGACGCGGCAGTAATTGATGGGCTAGAGCGCACGCTAAACCTTACGCGTCGCGCTGGTCAGGCGGCTGTGCAGACATCTACAGGCCAGCAAGCCGTCCCGTTTGTCGCCGGCAGTTTCCTGCAATCCGTGCTCGGGAGTTTTGGCGCTACATTGGCGACGGCGGCAGGGCTTGGAGCTGCGGCACGAGCGTATGAATCTGCGCCAGTCCGCAACCTTATGGTTGCGCTGTCTCGTACCAAGCCAGGAACCAAGGATGAGGCAGCACTATTTAAGCGCATTAGCGAAGCAACCAGAGCTGAGCAACAGACACAAGAACCGCCTAGGCTTTACGTCGGCGGCGTTGCAGATCAACAAGAGGCGCAATAAATGAGCGTTATTTCGAACCCCCCTTATCCGTCATATTTCGATGTTGATGGGTCTCCGCTCGAAAACGGATATTTGTATTTCGGAGCTGCCAATCAGAACCCGGAAACTAACCCAATAACTGTCTACTGGGATTCGGCCTACACTCAGCCAGCACTACAGCCAATACGCACCAGCGGCGGATTTACGGTCAGGTCAGGCACGCCAGCTAACATTTACGTCAGCACTGACTTCTCGATCACAGTGCGCGACAAGAACCGTCGACTTGTCTACAGCAAACTGCTAAGCGATGGCCAGTCCGTAGCTGAGGTCAACCTTCAATACTCAACTCAAGCCATCACTGCTACTGCAGGACAGACGGTATTTGGTCTTAGCACCTCCTACACGCCAGGAAACAACTCGCTGGCCGTCTATCGCAATGGACTGAGGCTGGTTGCTGGCGTCAACTACACCGAGACGACTTCGACCTCGATCACGCTGTCTATTGGCGCTACTGCTGGCGATGTGCTGCAGTTTGTGACTGCGACACCGATTAACCCGTCAAGCTTGGGCGCGGCGGCTGTTGCATATGTTCAGGCTGGCGCTGGCGCGGTCGCCACGGATGTGCAAACCGTGTTGCGTGAGACGGTAAGCGTTACGCGTTTTGGGGCGGTGGGCGACGGGGTAACGGATGATACGGCGGCGATTCAGGCGGCAATTGACTACGCTGTTCCATTGAAACGCCCCATCTACATTCCAAAAGGGACGTATTTGTACACTGTGTTGACAGGGCTGGATCAAAATAACATTACGATTAATGGCGATGGGTCTAACAATACCGTGTTGAAATTTACTGGCACAGGGGTTGCGTTGGAAACTGGCACAAACGCTGGGTTTCGCCAAGGCATTAACTTGTCTGGTTTTACTGTTGAAGGCAACGTAAACACCTCAAATATTATTCATGCTAATCGTTTGGCGCGTTCTTTTTGGAACGACATCAACGTGCGTGAGGCCAATCCCGTTGCTGGTATTGGATTTATCTTTACGGGCTGTTCGCTGAACAACTTTAACTATTTGATGTGTTCGCAAGATAGGAACACGATGGTTAATCCACCATTGGAAGCGTTCAACATCAACGCCGCAAGTCCGCAAGGAAACAGTACAAACAATGTTTGGACAAACCTTTACGCTGAAGGGTTTTGGCCGGCATCATCAAACAGCATCAGCATCGGTGTCCGTATTTCGGGCGGCGATCAAAACGTATTCATTGGTGGCTCCCCAGAAAGTTGCAAAACATACGGAACATTGATTAGTAGTTTTAGCCGGTTCAACACTTTTATTGGCGTTGGTTGGGAAAATTTGCAAGCAATTGGCGGCGATATAAGCGATGGTGGCGTTTCCAATCGTTTCATTAACTGCTATTCGTCTCAAAAATTCATTTTGCAAGGACGTTCCGCGTCTGTTGAGGGCGGCTACTTTGAACGCATACAAGTGGATTCGGGCGCACTTCGCAATCGAATCATGGACGTGTCCGTCAATGGCTGGTCAACTGGATCAGGAGGCTTGTACGATTCTGGAACGGGAACAATTGCCAAAGATGTGTACGACTTGGACACAAGCGCATTCATTGGTGGCATCTACCCTTGTTTTTTGATGGCCATTTACAGCGATCAAAACAACATTTCGGGGGCGGGAAACGCCTACACGATCACGTGGAATACGCCGTTTGATGACAACGGTAACTGCGATGGGACGTATTTCACCGCGCCAGTCAAAGGCAGGTATCAGTTGCAATCCACGATGACGGTTAAAAACATTGAGTCCACGGCAACGTCAATAAAATTACAAATTATCACAACCGCAAGAACGTTTGTGACTGAAAAAAGATTAACTCCTGGCGTTGGTAACACAATAGAAACCATTGCGGTTTCAGGTATTGCTGATATGAATGCGGGCGACGATGCGTATGTGGTCATTACCGTGTCAGGAATGCCTGGTAATACCGTGGATGCAATTGGAAACACTACAAATATGTGGTGTACCTTTTCCGGCAATCAGGTTCATTGAAGTATAAATAATGGACGATCAAATGGACTTTAAAAGTAACGAGATTGACCTAGTTAAATACGGCGCTCTATGGCAGCGAGTCCAAGAGATGGATAAAAAAATGGACAAGCTAGAGCGCAGTATTGACGAACTGTTAGCGTTGGCAAACAAGAGCAAAGGCGGGTTTTGGTTTGGAATGAGCGTTATATCTGGGCTTTCCGCCATTCTTGGGTTTTTTATTAGCGATGGAAGATGGTCTTGAGCTACTCTTTTGTGCTGTAAAAGCGCCGAAAGGCACTAGCGCGCAGTAACAAACATGCGTTATCGTTCGTGCATGCGCGAATAGTGCTTTCGAATACTTGGGGGTTGTTTTTATGGCGGATGAGGATATATCTTCGTTTGCGTTGCTTGCTCTGAGAAAGACGGACCCAAAAGGATTTTTCCCGAAGTTATTCTCTAGGCTCACTCGGCTTCGCTTGATGACACGATACCCGCATGGCGGGATAGTTGTTGACGGAGTTTTGTATCACGCCACATTCAAAAATCAGCTAAATTGCGAAGATTTCAACCCAGATGGATGGGACTTGTTTCATGTCCCAGTAAATCGAAATGTCGTCCTTCTGCGGTTTTTCAGGTCATACGGTGCAAAATACGACTGGATTTCGTTGTTGGCTTTTATAGTCCCGTGGCGAGTGTCAATGTCTGAATGGTTTTACTGTTACGAGTGGTGCTGGTTTGCTTTGACCGGAGAAATGCCGAAACGACGTATTACACCAGAAGATTTGCTTACTCTGTCAGGTGGCAAGTATGGTAACTAAACAACAAGAAAAGCCGGTAGCGTGCGGACCGTGGACATGGTTTGTCGAGAAGGTTTTACCCGGTCTTTTTGTCGCTCTTACCTTGTCAGTCATCGCAACATCTGTTGCAATGTGGCAGAGTGTGGCAAGGATTACAGCAAGTCTTGAGAGCCATCAAGAGCAGATCGCAGACTTAAGACAAGAGGTCAAGCTTGTTAGGGAGCAGGCTGTAATGCGGTCTGAGTTATTGGAGACCTTAAAGCGCGTGGAGCAGCAGCTACATATTGCTTTACTTGAAGCAAGACTTAATGCCAAAAACTCAATCAAATTGACAAAATGAGACTATCAAAGCACTTCACGCTTGATGAGATGATTGCATCACAGTATGCGACAAGGCACGGTATAAACAACCTCCCTAACGTCGATGTGATTGCAAACTTAGAGCGTCTTTGCCTTGATTACTTAGAGCCGTTGAGAGCCATCGTCAACGCCCCAATCATTGTGTCTAGTGGATACCGTTCACCAGCTCTTAATAAAGCTATTGGCGGATCAATGAGCAGCGCTCACATGGTTGGGTTAGCTGTTGACTTATCTGTGCCGGGGATGTCAGTCTATGACGTGTGCAAACGTGCGGCTCTTGTCATCCCGCACTTTGATCAAATCATTGACGAGTTCGGATCTTGGGTGCATTTGTCAATTACTAATAAAACCATTAAGCCACGCCGCCAACATTTGCAAGCGCGAAGAGATAAAAACGGGTCTGTAACTTATAGCGCGGCGTCTTTTGTATAGGGTGGTCATATGAATCCAGTAATTATTGCAAGCCTTGTCCGTCACGTGCTGACTGGGTTGGGTGGTGTGTTCGCTGCTAAATACGGGGTTGATGGGGAGACTTTGGACGGTGTTATTGGCGCTGTATCAACGATCATCGGGTTCGGGTGGTCTGTATACGACAAGCGCCAGTTAGATAAATAAGATGAAAAAATTGAAGGCGTTTTTGTCAAGGATTTTCAGATTGACTAAACGCCTTCAAAAGCTTGATTGATTTACTAATCCAGGCATTCGACATTCTTTAGCCTTGCTTGAATCTCTATAGTTCTCGCTGCGTCGCGTAGTTTTGACGGGTTTGTTTTTGAGAATACTTTTAACGCAATTGCTATAAAGGTTTCGATCTCGGCCAAAGCTCTCTCGTCGGTTTGCGCTGCTATTGGTCGCAGTCGATCAACTGCTGACACTATGTCGGCAGCGATCTCCGAAATGTCGGTGCGGGATTGCCTCATTTTTGCGCTCCGGTGGGGTTACTTAATCCTCACGGCATCGTTTCAAGGTCTTCGGCTGTCACCACGCGCTCCCGCGATTTGCCGACGATCTTCCAATACTTCGACACATTTACGTGCTTCTCAATCCAAGTGTTGAGTAGCTGGCGCAGTTCTTCCTTGGCATCGTCCGTCACGTTATAAAAGTCGTTGTCAGATATCTCTCCAATTTCCTCGTACAAGTCATCGTCGAACTGCTCAAGGATTGTTCCAATTCGATGCTTATTAATGAGGTCAGAGGGCAATAAGTTTCGAAAATCGGCCTCGTAGTAGACCCGACCGACGACTAATCCGCCGTCCGAATCCAGGGCGTCAAACAGTTCTCCAACGTCCTGGTATATGAAGTCCTCATCGTTGGCGCTATAGCACTTACCCATATCAATCCTTTGTTAGTTACTTAATCCGCACCGCGTTGGATGTCGGTGCTGGCCGCGTGACGTTGCGCAGTTTGTCGAGCGTGACGTGCTCGACCAGAATCTCCGACGCGATCGGTTTTAGTGCATCGAGTACCGGCGCAGCCTCTTTGATTGGCACAGTCTGACAATGCAATTTAGGCTCAGCACACGGCGGGGCGTTGTAGCGGTAGAAAACGTTGATCATTTTTGAACTCTTAAGTATTGCTTACAAGTTGACAATGCCTAACCGTGTCTATGACCATAAAACTATCTTTGACCATATCGAGGACTAGCTCGGGATGGTCATGCTCTCACCTCATAGTCGTGAAACACGGTGCCGCGCGATGCGTCACCCACCCGGCACGGCTTAACCCATACCTGCTTGCCCCCCGGTAGCCTGCGCATATGCCCGCGCCGATCGTGTTGGCGCGGCGATGCGTGTGTACCGCCCAGGTGCTCTCGTTTAACTGGCTGGATCGGATGAACAACCACTGTGCGCCAGTCATAAAGCGGCGGCTGGCCTTTCTTGATCAGCCGATCAGACGTTAGGCCGCGCTTAATTGATGGCACGTGCGCCAGGGTGGCTTGTTTTGAAAGACTCTCGTACCACAGCGCAATCAATCCAAGCGACCACCTAACATCGTGCTCGTTCATTGTTTCCTCGCCCTTGCATGGCCCGTGCCGAACGACGCTACCGTCTACGCAATACAAATACAAAGGGCTGGACTTTGGCTTTCCGCCGTTTGTACTGACCCACGAGTTAAACACGATGCCTTCGTGCGGATCAGACCCAACCACGGTCACAAATAGCTCATATGTCTTACCGTTGCGCGTTGCCTTGCCGATGATGATGTTGCGATCAAACGGTGGCCGGTAGTCGATTAGCCAGTCGTTTTGCTTGTACTCATCATCGCCGCGAGCATTTAGGACCGCCGAAACATCAAACCATGCAAGCTCGGTAGGATCGACCCCGGCTGACGCAAACATCTTTACGGATTCTCGGATTAACGGGGTCATGCTTTACCCCTTGCTCGGATGGCTTCGGCGCATTCTGTTGCGGCTTCGTCGTAGTACGTCGCTGCGGCCCCGTCTTCGGGCGGCACGTACCCTGACCATCTGACTTCATCGCACAATTGTGCGCATGCCTCACGCTCAGCAGCGGTTACTAGCGCGACAAAATGAGCGACCGAAGACAACAGAAACTCATCTGATCCGCATGAAAGCTGCGCCTCCCGCGCCATGTCGATGATTTCATCGCGTGTCATCTCTGCCCCTGGTCCTTAAATTACAGCTCACATTACCGTCGCCATAGCCGTCGCTTCTGCCGTAGCCGCTGCCGTAGCCGCCGCCGTAGCCGCAGCCGTCGCCTTTGACGCCGCCGCCGTAGCCGCCGCCGTAGCCATAGCCGTTGCCGTATCCGTCGCCGTATCCGTTGCTGTAGCCGCCGCCATAGCCATAGCCATAGCCATAGCCATAGCCGTTGCCGTCGCCTTTGACGCCGCCGCCGCCATAGCCGTAGCCGTCGCCGTAGCCGCCGCCGTTGCCGTATCCGTCGCCTATTGGTTTAAACATCAGGCACCCCAGTCGTCTGACACGGGCACGCAGAAAATCTCGGCGCCCTCTGGGATATCAACGCCATTCGGCATTGGTTTAAGTGTCAATTTCGGCGATTTTGGATTTGCAATTACTCCGTCGAATCCAATACTTTCCCACCGGAATACGTGTACAGCTCGATCTAATTTGATGCGTCCATTTTCACGAGTCACATCCCCGGCAAAAATCCATCCTCGATCCACGACCACGACGGCTCGCGATCCTTTAATTTGCTGTTTAACTTGATCGGCTTTGACATACTCGACACCGTTAATCATGATTGTGTTCATTTGCGATTCCATTGTTTTTTCTTAGTTAATTTATCGTGTTTAAAAGTATCTATTTGATTCTCTTTGGTAAAGGGCTCCACGCCTGAAACCCGCCATCTTTGTGCCACAGCCCAATCACCGCAACACCTCCATCAGTCAGTAGCAGCAACTTTCGGCCAACCGGAGGACTTCGTTTTGCAGGATCACGCCAATACACTTCTCCGGGTTTGGCGCTGCACGCAGATAAATTTACGTTATCTCGCATCGATAATCATTTCTGAATTTGTGGAGATTTCCAGTTGAGCTTAATTGGCTCTAAATTAGCCCAGAACGAAATGCTTTTTTGCTTGCTTACGTAAAGACCAACCGTATCCGCTAAATAAACAATTTCGCCGTTTTTCGTCATCCATTTAGGTCCTGTTTTGAGGCTCCGCATGTTCGCCAAGTGCGCTTTGCTGACTGACAATTGTTTAGCGGTCTCATCAACAGACAGATACTTCTGTTTTTTAACTTGCGCCGTATCCATATGCACCACCTATCAATGAGTAGGTTGATTGTCGATTCGCATGCGCATACGCTCCAGGATTGCGCGCATCCTCTCGGTAGCCTCGGAAACTTCGGCAGAGTAAGTGCTGGATTTATAGTCGGCCATAACAGCCGCTTGTATATCAAGCGCCGCATCTTCTAAAAACCCTTGAAAATCATAACGATCATTTTCGTCAATCATTTTTGTCCCCTTTGACTTGTTACATAGGGCATGGGCCGTTAAATGGTGGCCATCCGTGCCTATCCTCTTCAGCGATTCCGCGCTCTGCCTGAGACGTCCATATTTCGACCATCTGACAATAACGAGCCATCTCAATGTCATCGTCGTTATCTTTGCTGCACGCAGTAATTAATAACGCCGCACAACACATTAAAAACGGTTTAAAAAGTCGGCACATATTTAGAAAGACTCCATCCAAAGCGGGCACCTGACCCTGCAAGAAAAAACGACACACAATCTTCGTACTTTCCAGAAAATACAATGTGTCCTTTTTTGTTTTTAATCACGTGATCCCAGTTTTTCCAGTTCATGTAAGTTAACTCCATCGGACTCAAGACCTTTTTTGATGTAGAAAACAATCTGCCCTGCATAGGTTCTAGTGTTTAACTTAGCCTTCTTGCCTATCTCGTTTTTGAGGTATGTCGGAAGGCGAATCGATAGGGTGTTGCTTGGTTGGTTTTTCATGTGTTGATCTCCTTTTTGTTCATGAATGTAAGAATATTAGTACAAATACAGTCGTGTGTCAACAGGTGTATCGCAACAAATTACAGGTCGATCACGTAGGCAATGCTTACGCCGTCAATTGCTCCGTGCGGGGCGATCGGTGTGATGATGTATTTAGGCGGGATGATTGCGCCAACTAAGGCGCCGACTAGATTTGCGGCCATGTCTTTGAACGACGGGGTACCTGCCCCTGACATGTCGGACAGTTCTTTTGCGATTCCTGGGGCTATGGCAATCGCAATGCCTGTAATCCCTTGGTGTGTCCGTGTTGTGATGCTTGAGATAGTGGCAGACGTTGCAAAGTGGGATAGTTTGTCTATCCCTGTTATGTCATCTGCCATCGAGTTTTGAGCGACTCCAATTGACGACAAAAGCAAAACAATTTTTGCGATGATCTTCAATGGCATTACGCGATGTCTTTGTGGTTAGTCATGCAATCACAAGCACGCCTGCCTTGCTCACATGATCCTCGGCACACTGGTGATGTGCGATTTGATGAAAAAACAACAATCGACAACAATCCTCCGATTGCAGCCAAGACATATATGGCAATCAACAAATTGATCATTTTTCCACATCTTTCACAAATGTTCCGTCGGGCATCAGCGTGCCTTTTCGGTCTTTGATTTGGTCATACGCTCCGCCCAGGCATTTAATAATGCTGATATCTCGTAAAGCGCAGTAGTTGATTAAGCAAACCAGCACATCGCCTACAGCATCTTGGATAGCATCCTGGTCGCGTTTGCCTTCGGCATCGCATAGTTCGCCCAACTCGCTAACCGCCTTTAGCAACTGACTGCTTGGCGTTGCGTTAGGGATAATCTTGCGTGCTTCTGCCCACCTGATAACTTTCATTTCGAGATCATTCCAGCTCATAAAATCCCCTTCAAATAGTCGTCGGTCACGCATTGACTGACGCATTCAAGTTTTTGCAAAGCCACCTCAAGAGCACGCCTTAAGTCATCAATCTCCTCTTGCATGCGTGCCTGTATCATTGAGTCGTTAACGATGCCTGTGTGTATATCGCAACGCTCAACCCATGTCGGGATGTGACGACGAGCTGAAATTTTTTTGTTTGATCTCATTCCACCACCTCAGCTTTCCGTAAGACGGCACCAAACCTGCGGCGGAATTCTGCCGCTTGAGCGTCCCGCACTGCGTCCCACGCTGCGGCCCGCTCTGCGAAGCTTACTGCGACCCTAGTTGCGGCCCGCGCTGCGGCATTGGCTGCGTCCCACGCTGCATCCAGCGCTGAATCCCTCGCTGCGTCACTAACTGCATACCACACTGCCGGATTCACCGCGGCATTCGCTGCGGCATGGGCTGCGTTCCACGCTACAGCACTTTCTGCGGCCCGCGCTGCGGCATTCGCTGCGTCCCACGCTGCGGCCCGCGCTGCGGACCACGCTGCAAATAACTCATCATCAGTTGCTTCGCCGGTCGCGTATCGCTCTGCGACATCTAAAGCATTAATAGATCGTTGGTCTGGCATAAGGTGCTGGACTTGTCTTGCGCACCACACTGCAAACAACCGTGCGTCTCTGTCAATGCTGTCTACTGTGTGCAAACACCACATCGCATCTTCGATACCATTGCTGTCTAAGATGGTTATGATTGATAGCGGTTCATCGTCTGATTTAGTTTTCTTAAGATTACGCAAAAGTTTTTTCCATCCATCAGAGCATGGTTGGTTTGTCCTAATCTTATTTAATGTCGTGTAGTAGGTCATTCATTTTCCTTTGCAAGCTCAGCGGCAGCGCGGACAATGGCGCGGCATGTAGCTGCGGATGGGTCATCGTTGTGGTATTCCTCTGCGCTAATTCGCACGCAATCTTTAATCACTGATACTTCTGTGACGTCAATACGACTGTACCCAATGTCAATGCGCATTCGCAGTTTCACTGCCATCCTTAGCGCATCGTCATAATCGGTAAGAGGATTAAATGGAAACTTGTCTTTAGTTAGCTCTTGTCCAACCCACAGATACAAAAGGTTTCCGGCATCGCATTTCAAGTGACCTTTAATATGCAATTGCAGTGCTTTTGCGGCGTATTCTAGTAATTCTTGGTCACTCATTATTACCCTCCGATTTATCGATGGCGTAGATGTAAGCGCCCCAAAATCTGCGTCTAAAAAGTGTCAATAAGTCTATCACAACTCGTGCTTGGTATGACTACTTTTTAGCACTAAAAAGGAATATCGTCATCAATATCAGACAAGTCTGCGCTTGCTTTAAGTGTGTCTGGTTTGCTTTGTGTGTGCTCTTTTTTGCCTTCTCCTGTGCCTCCAAGGAGTTTCATAGAGTCGGCTCTAATCTCTGTTGATTGTTTTTCTACCCCGTCTTTGTCCTGATACTTGCGAGTAACGATCTTGCCGCTTACATAGACAAGAGTGCCTTTTTTTACCCAGGTTTGGACAATTTCTGCCAGCTTTCCAAAGACGCTCACGCGATGCCATTCGGTTGCCTCGCGTTTTTCTCCTGTTGCTTTGTCCGTCCATTTTTCTGTTGTTGCGATCGAAAACGACGCGACGATATCGCCGTTTTGCAGGCTGCGAACGTCAGGATCGCGCCCGACGTGTCCAATAATTTGCGCTTGATTTAACACTTGCTGCTCCTTGAATTAAGTAGTTCGACGGTTTTAGAAACTTCCGCAAGGAAAATGCTTACAGCCTCGCTGTATTGATCAATCAATGACTGATCGCGATCAACTCTGATGATCTCGAGCATCAAATGCTCTGGTAGGCGCGGGTCGAAGCTAACAAAGTCAACCCATTGCCGACCCGTGCAGGCCATTTGCCATTGCATCTGAGGTATGTACTTAGACGGCGCTTTTTTGCTTGTCAGCGTCTCAATGTGCGTTTTTGTATCGGGGCACTTGATCTCGATTAGCCCGTCATCGCCCACTAAGCCATCCGGGCTTGCTCCGGTCATCTCAATAGTCGGATGATCAACAAAACCGACCTCGGTCACAATCAGCCCGGTTTCCGTCTCATAAGCAGACCTGGCCATCGGTTCGCAATCGACACCCCATTGCATAGCTGCAGACGTAAAGCGTGGCGTGCTTTTGCCTGTCAGGCGCTCGGCAACTAGCTCGATGCGGTAATTGGCTCGCGCTGCGGCCTCTCCGGTTTTGATCGTTGCCAGGACATCAGATAATCGGCTGGCAGTAACTTTGCCAAGCCTAGCCGCGAACCATTCTTCGCTGCGTTGGTCCATTATTCGGCCGCCTTTTGTGCTGCTGCTTTAAGCGATGCGCCGTGTTTTTGCCAAAACGCAGCTTTTTCCGGGCTCTTTGCCAACTTTCCGAAAGCCGCTGCTAGAGCTTCTTGACCAGCTAAAGCCGCTTCGCGCAATCCAGACAGGTGCTCTGTTTCGTATGTCTCAATATCCATAACCGGAGCACGCTGCACCACATGCGTCACGGCATCGGCATCGTTATCGCCCTCGGTCGGGATACAAAACGTTTGAAAGGCCGCGTATTTATAAGCCGCCGACATTGCCTTATTTGTAGCCTTGTCAGCGCTATCCATTGCCTCGCCGTAGGTCTTAACTGTGTGCTTGCTGCCGTCGTGACTAGACACAAAGTCAAACTCAGCCTCGACCACGACCGAGAACAACACACCACCTTTAGCACTTGCACGCTCGGTCAGTTCACGCGACAAGATGCGCGGCAGGATCACCAGGCCATGCTTGGCCATAACCGGGGCCAGAGCGTTGTAAACGTCATCGATGCCGCGAAATGAGTAGCCCTGCTGCTGATTTTTGCGGCTCTTGCTAATCCCATCTTGGGCAATCTCAGCCGATACTGCTGCGATCAATTGATAAACGGTTTTGCTCATGTTTGGCTCTTTTAAATAATCAATCATCAAACGCTTCGTCTTGTGCCATTTCGTCAGCGTCAATTGTCGCCGACTCTTCCCAATATCCGACTATTTGGGTGTACAACATGCGACCGGCTTTTTCAAACTTTTTTGCTTTCAAAGCCTCGATTAATTCGACAACCTGGATATCATTAAAAGCTTCGAGAAAATTATCTTCGCTCCACGGGTAATGTTTTTCGCCTTCTGCCATCAGCCTTTCCCTGGCTGCGAAAAATAATCGCTCGAATTCGTCGCCAGAAAAGAAGTCTTGGCGCCGCATGTATCTTTCGAGGTCTATTGTTACCGCGCAATGTTTCATGATGTTTCTGTGTGCTCGTTAGCGACAAAAGAAGTTTAACAGAACACAAACGCAAACGCAAGCACTCTCTACACGTGCGCCAAACGGTGTCAATGTATAGAACACTTGACTCAGACGCGATCGGCCTGTATAGTAGTCTTGTGCTTAAAGTAGGGGGACACGTGAACGAAAAAGACGAAAGCAAAGAGCACTTAAAGCGTGCAATAGATATAGCAGGCGGTTTTCAAAAATTGGGGCGGTTGATGACAGTCAATGGCCCAAAAGGTGTAACTAGGTGTTGTGTCCATTTGTGGCTTAAGCCGGGGAAAAAAGTCCCGGCTGAATACTGCCCTGATATTGAAAAAGCCACTGGTGTTTTATGCGAACAAATCCGACCGGATGTTAATTGGGCGGTTGTAAGGGGTGTCAAAAGTTAATTTAATTGATGCAAAACTGAGTTAATTTGTTTATAGTGTTACTAGACCCGGCTAGATTGGAAGTCATGAGCCAACCGAAAAGCGAGCCTCCCGCCTGCCGGTCTACATGCGCCGTGAGAAGCGCAAAAGGCTGGTATCGATACAGTCTCCATTGGGGACGGTCTTAGATACCGTTTTCATCACTCTATGAGTGCACCGGCCCGGTAATTCTCACACTAGGGCCGTCCACCAATGGGGACTTTCATGCCATGTAGATTGATCCGCGATGACATGCTCGAGAGCGAGCGCGTTCTGGCTCTGTCAGTTGAGGCGCGCTGGCTGTATGTCACCATCTTGCTATCAGCAGACGACCTTGGTCTGTTTGAGGCCACTGCGTTCAAGCTGGCCAGGCGCTCGGACATCAAAAGAGAGACCGGAGAGAGGCTGCTAACGATGCTGGCCGACTCCGATTTGGTCCGCCTGTATGAGGTCAACGGCAAGCGTTACGGATTCGTTCCAAGGTTCCGCCAGCGCATCCAAATCAAGAACCTAAAGCACCCGGCGCCGCCTGATGCTCTAATGTGTGACGATGTAGACGCACTCAATAAAATCAAGCACTTAGCATCTAAAACAACCGTTGGGAAACCGTTGGATAACAGCTGCGCAACTGTTGGCCAACCGTCTGAAGCGAAAGCGAAAGCGAAACTAGAAGCGAAAGAAGAACAAAAAGAAGAGACAGAAAAGACAAAACAACGCGCTACGCGCTCGCAGGCTATCGCCTGCCCTGTTGGTGTCGATCCGCAGGTTTGGGCTGACTGGCTCCAGCTTCGCAAGGCCAAGAAGGCGCCGGTCACGCAATCGGCACTTGATCGCATCGAGAGAGAGGCGGTCAACGCCGGCATGAGCCTGCAAGACGCGATGGCCTATAGCTGCGCCAGGGGATGGGCCGGGTTTGAGGCGGAGTGGATACGGTCTGCGCAGCACTCCACTGCAAAGCCATATTCCCCGGAGCACAAGTACGCCGCTGCGGGCCGGGCACTGTTTGACGGAGTTTTCGATGATTGACGCTCGCGCCCTAGTTGCTCATGCTGCCCAATCGGCAAGCACGCCTACAGAACCGAAGCAGGCAAGCGACATGATCCGCAAGTTATTTTTGCTGATGCACGGCGCTTACGGAAACGCGTTTATGTCCAAGTTTGCGACCGGAGAAAAAGACGGACGAGGCAAGGACAAGGGCATCCGTGCTGCGATGCTGGTCTGGGATGCCAAACTGGCCGCATACCCGTCGCAGACGGTCGATAGAGCCGTTTCGAAGTTGCAAGAGCACTTTAAAACTTTTCCGCCCGGGCTTTTTGAGTTTGAAGAGCTTTGCAAATCGTTATTACCACCTAAAATTGTTACGTTTAACGATTATCCAAAACTGCCTACAGCTAAAGATGTAAGTCACGTGCAAGTGACTGCGGTCGGAGATAACCGCGACTGGGCGCGCAGGATTATTGCCAAGCACGAGGCAGGCGGCAGGATTAGTCAGGCTTGCCTCGACATAGCCCGCAGCGCACTGCGATATCGCGACGAGGCCGACGCATGACCTGCAAACAATGCGATCAAGGCGGCGGCATGTACCACCTCGGATGCCTGGAGTGCTGCGCCCGCCTTGTCATGTCAGCCCGACCAAGCAAACAGAGGGCCGGGGCAATGCTGGCAGCAATCGCACGGCATCGAGACGCCCCTGAGCGCGAAAAAATTACGGAGCGGGTAGCCGTGCTATGTGGCAATGCCCCTAGGAACGATTTAAACCCGCCTAGCGGGGCTCGAAATGGGTGATGTGAAGGTCTATGTCATGTCGCACGCGGAAGCCCGCAAAAGGGCTTTAAACGCGGTTGCCGAATCGCCGGATGGATACAGGGTCAAGATTGAGCCGCCGAGGCGCTCGCTTGATCAAAACGCAAAACTCCACGCCTTGTGCTCTGACCTTGCTCGACAGTGTGTTGAGTGGGCGGGGATGCCGAGGACGGCCGAGGACTGGAAAGTGCTGTTGGTGTCTGGTCACGCTGTGGCTACCGGGCTTGAGGCTGAGTTAGTCCGTGGGCTTGAGGGTGAGTTGGTGATGCTGCGCGAGAGTACTGCCGCGATGAGCAAGGCCAGGGGGTCAAGTCTCATCGAGTATGCGTTGTCGTGGTGCGCGGAAAATAAAATTGTTTTATCTGGTGGATTTAATGAGTAAACAATTGATTTCGCAAAAGACTATTATAAAACCTGAGAAACTGATAAAATGCAAAGCTTGCGGTGAGTTGTTTTCTAGGCTCCGGCCAATGCAAAAAGCTTGCAGCATTGCCTGCGCGGTAGCTCTTTCAAAAATTGATGCAGAAAAGTCTATTGCAAAGTTAAAAAAGACTGAGCGCAGACAGGACAAGGCAAAACTTGATGCAATGCGCACTAGGCCTGAATTAATGCGTGTTGCTCAATCTGCTTTTAATGCTTACGTCAGGGCGCGTGATGCGGGGAAACAATGCATCTCGTGCGGCAATCAGTTACCTATTAATGCGATAGGTGGTGCATTTGATTGTGGTCATTATCGATCTGTTGGGTCTGCCCCACATTTAAGATTTGATGAGCGTAATGCATATGGTCAGTGCAAGCACTGCAACCGATACTTATCCGGTAATCACGTTGAGTATCGTAAGGGATTGATTGCTAGGGTGGGGATAGAGACGGTTGAGGCTCTGGAGTGTGACCAAGAGCCCCGGAAATACTCAAAGGATGATTTGATCAGGCTTGCCGAGAGTTACAGGCGGCAAGCCAGGATGATTAAACGATCGGCAGATGTATAAGTGTTGATGGTTTGCGAGAGTCTCTAACGATTAACCCGTCTGCGCGCTCGAGCATCCTCTCGTAGTCGTCTGCGTTAAACAACACGAGTTCGCCGGATGGATCAAAAACCGCGAGAGTGTCTAGGTCCGAGAGTAATTGTTTGAGTCGTGTTTTGTGGTCGTGCATGTCTAGTGCCTCGTTAGATCAAACCGCGTTCGGCGAAACTCACCCACTTGCCCCCGCCTGTGACAATGTGGTCAATGACTCGCACCCCGATCAGATCAAGAGCCGCCTTTAAGGTCTTGGTCAGCGCCTCATCCGACCGACTTGGCTCAGGTAATCCAGATGGATGGTTGTGGTGCAGCACAATTGCCGCTGCGTTAGCTTGCAAAGCCAACTTGACAATCTCTCTTGGGTACACCGCAGCCTGATTAAGCGTGCCGGTAAACACGTCCTCAATCCGGATCAATCCATGCTGCGCGTCAAGCAGCGCAATCGAGAAAACCTCATGCCCTAGGTCAGCAGAGCGCACGGCGAAGTAGGCGCCGACCTTGGCGGGGTCTGTGAAATAGGCGTCGCGTTGCGCGCGACGATTGAGAATGTCTAACGCCAGGGATATCACGTCATCGTCGTGACTCGTGATGGCGGGGACCGTGCCATATTGAGGTGCGTCGTTGGATTGGACTTTCATGGTTTGTTCCTTGCTATCTCCGGTTCCGCCGGGTCGGCGCGTCACTGCATGTAGAGTATTGTATACATACCGTGTTAAAGTGTCAACAAGTTTTTACGCAAGCCCATGCGCTTAGCATGGGTGTCTTGGTCAGTCAGATGATTAGCCGACGGTGTAGTGCATAACCGTCCAGCTCAGCTCATCCAGGTTTTCAACCGCGTCAACGTCGCGCCGATCCTGATAGTAGTAAGCAGTCAGAGTCTCATCGCCGCACGACACGCTGGCGGTAAATTCGACCGTGTCGTCAATCTCTCTGTGGGAAAAATCTGGGCCCTCGCTGTCTACTCGGTCCACAGCCTCAATGCCGCACAGGTCAATGGCTTGTTTACGGGTAAGTGTTTGCATGATTTAGTCCTTTAGTCGGTCGTTAGTCAGTTGATTACTTAACACGTGCTTTTTCGATCAGCGAGCGCACCGGGCTGATCTTTGCGGTGTGCATGTCGATCACTTGCTTAGCCGTTACTTTTGCAAACCCTGACATCAAACTATTCCGCGATGCCTGGAGGTTGTCTGCATACCAAGCAAGCGATGGGTCTTGGCGCAGTTCGGTGTTGCTGATCTCTGCATCAAGCACTGCGAGCCAGTCAGATGCAATTTTCGATGCCCATGCGTTTTGCTTTTCGCTACCACCGTTGATCTGAATCGCTGCCATGTCTTGCTCCTTTGTGTGTCGCAGTGCGTTACTGCATGTAAAGAATTGTATACACATTGGCACAGGATGTCAACAAGTCTTAGCGGTTTTTTTTGCATTGATTGACTGTATCCGTAGCGCGACAGTTGATTGCGACGTAAAATCTAATACACGGGCCACCGCTTAGGCTCGACAATAAGCAGGCGAGACGATGAGCAGTAACCCGGCAGACAAGATTGAGCATTGGCCAATTGATAGGCTGATCCCATATGCGCGCAACTCGCGCACGCACAGCGACGCACAGATCGCTCAGATCGCAGCTAGCATAAAAGAGTGGGGATTCACGACCCCGGTGTTAGTCGATGAAAGCGGCGGCATCATCGCAGGGCACGGTCGCACGCTAGCAGCCCGCAAACTCGGTTTAAAAGCAATCCCTGTAGTGATAGCAATCGGCTGGACAGACGCTCAGAAGCGCGCCTACGTCATCGCAGACAACAAACTGGCGCTCAACGCTGGCTGGGACAACGAATTGCTGGCGATGGAGCTGGCCGAACTCGATGCCCTGGGATTTGACTTTGAGTTGACTGGCTTTTCCGACGAGGAAATCAAAGCCTTGATGCCGGTGGATGCGACCGAAGGTCTGACAGACCCGGATGATGCCCCGGCCGTGCAGGGAAACCCGGTCACCGTGCTTGGCGACGTCTGGGTGATGGGCAATCATCGGCTGCTATGCGGCGACTCGACCAGCGTCGATGACTTGGCCAGGCTAACCCAAGGCACTCTTGTGGACATGTGGCTAACCGATCCGCCTTACAACGTAGCCTACGAGGGCAAGACTAAAGACTCGCTCAAAATCAAAAACGACAATATGGGCGATGATCAGTTTCGGCAGTTTTTGCGCGATGCTTACACGGCGGCCGACACGGCCATGAAGCCTGGCGCGGTCTTCTACATCTGGCACGCGGACATCGAGGGCTACAACTTCCGTGGCGCGGCAAAGGACGCTGGATGGACCGTTCGGCAGTGCCTGATCTGGAAGAAGTCCAGCATGGTGCTCGGCCGACAGGACTACCAGTGGAAACACGAGCCGTGTCTGTACGGCTGGAAGGACGGCGCTGGCCACCTCTGGGCAGCGGACCGCAAGCAGACGACCATCCTGGAGTTCGACAAGCCAGCGCGCAACGGCGAGCATCCGACCATGAAGCCGGTGGCGCTGTTCGAGTACCAACTACTGAACAACACGAAGGGTGGCGATATCGTGCTCGACTCGTTTGGCGGCTCGGGCACGACTCTGATCGCTGCCGAGAAAAACGGCCGCACGGCCATGATCATGGAACTGGACCCACGCTACTGCGACGTCATCGTCAAGCGTTGGCAGGACTTCACTGGCAAAATTGCAACACACGCAGAAACTGGAAAACCTTTCGCGGAGGTTGAGAATGGCCAAAACTGAAAAACCGCCGCTAAAAAAGCGCGGACCCAATGGCGGCGCTCGACCTGGCGCTGGACGCCCCGCCTTTGTCCCAACTGATGCCGAGCGCAAACAAGTCGAAGCAATGTCGGGATATGGGCTACCAATCGAACAAATAGCAGTCTTGGTGCGCGATGGCATCCACGTCGAAACGCTGCGCGCTCACTTCGGTGCCGAACTTTTGTCCGGTAAGGCTAAGGCAAACTCTGGCGTTGGTCGAACGTTGTTTCAAAAAGCTATGAGCGGAGACACTGCCGCGATGATCTGGTGGAGCAAAACCCAGATGAGGTGGAAAGACGTCCAGCATCACGAGTTGACCGGCAAAGACGGTGGCCCTATTGAGTCAGTAAGCCTGGACGTGACCAAGCTATCTACCGACGCGTTGGCTCAGATCATGGCGGCTAAGACTGGTGGCTCGGATGAGTGACATAGATCAAGTATTGTCCGAGCGTGGCGAGCGGTACGGTGAGTTTGCCAATCATGCAAGGATTAGTCAGGCGCTCAAAAAAGTAATATACGAGTCAGCGACTCCGGGCTTGCTAGATGATGATATGTGCGAGGCGCTCGAGATGATCGCGCACAAGATCGCACGTATCTGCAACGGCGACCCGCGATATGTAGACTCTTGGACTGACATTGCCGGCTATGCGACTTTAGTAGCTCGGCGACTACTTAAGACCGATGCATCTGACTAAGGCCGACTTGGTGGCGGTAGAGCGTGAGCTGTGTAAGCGCAGCCTCGCTCATTTTGCGCGCCGTGCTTGGCATGTATTAGAGCCGGCGGCAGAGCTTAAATGGGGATGGGCGCTCGATGCCATCTGCTTGCATCTTGAGGCGGTGACTGACGGTCTGATAACGCGGCTGCTGCTCAACGTCCCGCCCGGGTCAATGAAATCGCTACTCACTGGCGTTATCTGGCCTGCTTGGGAGTGGGGCCCGCGCAACATGCCCGAGATGCGATTTGTTGGCACCGCTCACGAGGAGCAGTTAGCTATCCGTGATAGCCGACGCTGCCGTGACCTAATCAAGTCAGACTGGTATCAGTCGCTATGGCCCATCGAGCTATTATCCGACCTGGATGGCAAACGCGAATTTGGAAACACGCGCAAGGGCGTGCGACAAGCCAGGAGCTTTACGAGTATGACCGGGGTACGCGGCGACCGTGTGATACTTGACGACCCAATCAGCGCAGACAACGCAAACAGTCAATCAAAACTTGACGCGGCAAAAATAGCATTTACAGAGACCCTGCCGACGCGCGTCAACTCTGATAAGTCTGCAATCGTGGTCATCATGCAGCGGCTGCACGAGGACGACACGTCGGGCGTCATACTCAAGATGGGCTTGCCTTATGTGCACCTGTGCATCCCGATGCGGTTTGAGCCAGACAGGCGGTGTGTAACGTCGATTGGGTGGCAGGATCCTCGCACCGAGGCCGGAGAGTTAATGTTCCCGGAGCGGTTTGGAGAGCAGCAGGTCAAGGAGCTAGAGGCCACTCTCGGCACTTACGGCACTGCCGGCCAGCTACAACAAAGACCATCCCCGCGCGGCGGTGGGATGCTCAAATCATCGTGGCTGACGTACTGGCACACAGTGCCGCCCGCGCTCGACTTTAGGTTTGTCACTGCCGACACAGCGCAAAAGACCAACGAGCGGCATGATTACTCTGTCATGCAATGTTGGGGGCGCTCTGTGGCAGGCAAGGCGGTACTGCTAGACCAGATTAGGGGCAAGTGGGAGGCACCTGATCTGATCACAGAGGCTCGTGCGTTTTGGCTTAAGCACCTGCACGACGGCAGGCCGATTATGGCTAAGGCTCCGCTGCGGGCTATGTACGTTGAGGACAAAGTATCCGGCACCGGTCTTATCCAGACGCTCCGCCGCGAGAGCCTCCCAATTTTCCCAGTCCAGAGGCCTAAAGACAAGCCGGCCAGGGGATACGACGCAGCGCCATTTATCGAGTCCGGGAATGTGGCGTTACCGCAGGATGCGCCTTGGTTATCTGATTTTTTAGCCGAGTTTTCGACATTCCCGAATGGCGCGCATGATGACCAACTTGACCCGTTATTTGATGCTATCGACCTTGCGCAAAAACTGCCGTCTGTAAAATCACAGTCTGTTAAAGTGTTGCCAATAATGTCGCGTTGGTAGTACTCTCGCGCGTGGAAGGGCCAGATAATGCCTCGTATATCAAAATCACAAAAACTTTCAGAAGTACATCAAGACGCTCTCGCCGAGTTTGACGAGATCCAGGGAGTCATGCGAGATGAGCGTTTGCAGTGTTTGCAAGCAAGGCGTTTTTATTCGATTCGCGGCGCGCAGTGGGAAGGCAATCTAGGCGAGCAATTTTCCAACAAGCCAAAATTCGAAGTAAATAAAATACATTTGGCGGTTATTAGAATAATCAACGAATATCGAAATAACAAATTTGACCCGGTATTTGTAAGTAAAGACGGATCAAAGAACGATAGCCTTGCAGATTTTTGCGCCGGTTTATTCCGCTCGGACATGCAGGACTCTGGCGCTGAAGAGGCCCTAGACAACGCTTTCGAGGAGGCTGTAGGTGGCGGGTTTGGTGCTGTGCGGCTGCGCAACGTCCTAGAGGACGAAGAGGACGACGAAAACGACGAGCAGCGCATTGTTATCGAGCCTATCTATGATGCTGATAGCTCTGTATTTTTTGATCTTGATGCTAAGCGGCAGGATAAAAGCGACGCCAAACGATGTTATGTGATTACTGCTATGTCTCGATCGGCATATGAGGCAGAGTACGGTGACAACCCAGCAAGCTGGCCTAAAGATATCCAACAACTAGAGTTTGACTGGGAGACTCCAGATTTTGTGTATGTCTGCGAGCACTATCGTGTCGAGGAGACCAGCGAAAAGCTTTACACCTACGAGGGCGTTGACGGCACCCAAGAAAAGGTCTATCAGTCTCAACTCGACGCCGATGACGACCTAGAGGACGATTTGGTTGAGCGTGGTTACCGTGTCGTAAAAGAGCGCAAGGTCAAGCGTCGCAGGGTGCGCAAGTACATTTTTTCCGGGGTCCCGCTTGAGGACTGTGGATACATCGCAGGCCGGAATATCCCAATCGTCCCGACCTACGGTAAGCGTTGGATGGTTGATGGCGTGGAGCGTTGCATGGGGCACGTGCATTTAGCTCAAGACGCCCAGAGGCTCAAGAATATGCAACTCTCAAAGCTTGCGGAAATCAGCGCGCTATCGAGCGTCGAAAAGCCTATTTTTACGCCAGAGCAGATTGCAGGCCATCAATTAATGTGGGCCGAAGATAACCTCAAAGATTACCCGTACCTGCTGACCAATCCCATTACCGGACCGGATGGATCAACTCAAGCCGTTGGGCCTGTTGCGTACACTAAACCGCCGTCAATCCCTCCGGCGATGGCTGCGTTATTGCAGCTTACCGAGCAGGACATGGCGGATATTTTGGGCAGCACGCAGCAAGCCGACAAGATGGTGCCAAATATCTCAGGTAAGGCTGTTGAGTTAATTCAGGAGCGTATCGACGCACAAGCCTACATATACATGTCTAACCACGCCAAAATGCTTAAGCGCGTTGGCGAGGTCTATTTGAGCATGGCTAAAGATGTGTACGTCGAAGAGGGTCGCAAAGTTAAAGTTATTGACCCACAAGAAAAAGTCGAGCCTGCCGTACTCATCAAACCAAAGGTCAACGACGAGACCGGCGAAATAGAGTACGAAAACGATATAAACGATGCTAATTTTGATGTTGTGGTGTCTGTAGGCCCGACATCGCGCAGCAAGCGTCAGTCCACATTGCGCGCATTGACTGGGATGATTGGTATCTCTGACGACCCTGAAACCCGCCAAGTGCTGACAGCGATGGCGATGATGAACATGGAAGGCGAGAGTATCGAGCCGATCCGCGATTATTTCCGCAAGAAGCTTGTCAGGATTGGAGTTATTAAGCCAACAGAGGAAGATAAAGCCGAGATGCAGGCAATGGCAGAAAATCAGCCGCAGGACCCGAACGCGGTATTTTTGCAGGCCGCAGCCGAGGAAGCTATGGCTAAAGCATCTCAGGCACGTGCATCGGTTATTAAGACTGTTGCGGATGCCGAGCTTACAAAAGCAAAAACAATCGAGACTTTAGGAAAGGTTGATTCGCAGGCTCAGGATCAAGTTATGCAAATGGTGCAAACATTAGGTGGATCGCTTGGGTCTCCCGAGCAGATACAACAACCTAATATCACCCCACCGATGTAATATTATGTTTTATCGGTAACCGGCCGCCGTCAATGGCCGAGATTAAGGAAAAACGTGATGCTAGAAAACAAAGTCAATCAGGAACCGCAAGACATCGAAAACGAGTCGATCGACCAAGAACCGGCAGAAGATATTAACGACGAGCCAAATACCGTCGAAGATGTCGAAGTCGAGCAGGAAGGCGACGACGAGCAGGAAGATGAGATTATCGTTTCGATTGGCGATGTTTCGCCCCAAGAGGAAGAGCGCAAGCCCGCCGCGAAGTGGATAAAAGAAGTACGCAAGATAAATCGCGAACTGGCACGTAAAAATCGAGAGCTTGAGGCGCAGTTAAACTCTACTAGGACCGAGCCCAATCCGGTCAAGGTAGTGGCTAAGCCCACGCTTGATGGTTGCGACTATGACTCGGAGCGGTACGAAGCCGAGTTAAGTTCGTGGTACGAGCAAAAGAGACAAGCGGATTTATTAGAGGCTCAGGCAAAAGATGCTGAGGCACGTGAACTCCGCAAGTATCAGGAGCGATTGGCCGCGTACGGTAAGGCAAAGGCGGAATTGCGAGTGCGAGATTATGACGATGCAGAAGATGCTGTTTTACAGTACCTCGATGTTAATCAGCAAACCGTGCTCGTAAAAGGAGCAGAGAACGCCGCATTGGTGGTCTATGCGCTTGGAAAAAACCCGACCAAGGCGAAAGAACTGGCATCAATTAAAGACCCGATCGATTTTGCGTTCGCTGTGGCACGACTGGAGAAAGATTTGAAAGTTAGCAACCGAACAAAAAAGGCGCCGCCACCTGAGAGGATAGTTACCGGGAGCGGGCGTATTTCTGGGTCGGTGGATTCTGAACTTGAACGGCTGCGGGCACACGCTGAAAAAACCGGCGATATCTCTGCAGTCCTTAGGTATAAACGTCAACGTAAAAAAACAGGTTAAAACATGTCTAACTCTTTCAGCAAAGAAGAGCGCGTACAGTTTGAGGACATCCTCGAAGGCTTCAACGACGCGCTTATCCTCTCCAAAAACGTCGCGGTTTATAACACCGACCAGACGATGATGGAGCGTACCGATAACGTTATTTGGCGTCCTCAGCCTTATATCGCGACGTCGTTTGACGGCACCGACCAAACGACCAATTTTAAGGACTATACCCAGTTGTCGGTCCCTGCGACTATTGGTTTTAAAAAGTCTGTCCCTTGGACGATGACTGCGACCGAACTTCGAGACGCGCTCCAAGAAGGCCGTCTCGGTAGCTCTGCTAAACAAACATTGGCAAGCGATATCAACGAGGCTGTGATGAACGTCGCAGCTCAACAAGGTACGTTGGTTGTTAAGCGCACCGCTGCCGCGTCTGGTTTTGATGATGTTGCGCAGTGCGAGGCAATTTTCAACGAGCAGGGCGTGCCGGCTAACGACCGCTATCTGGCTTTGTCTACTCGCGACTATAACGGCATGGCCTCCAACCTTGCCGTGAGCACCCGGTCGTTCGGGAACGATATTTCCGACCGCGCTCTGCGTGCCGCGTATGTCGGCCCCGTGGCGTCTTTTGAGACCTACAAGCTTGATTACGCTGTGCGTAAAACGGCAGCCGCCGGGGGCGCTGGCATCACGATGTCTACGCTTACCGCTGCTGGCAATTACTGGGTGCCTAAAGCAACGACTGTCAGCGTTACTGGGGAGTCTAGCAACGTCGATAACCGTTTTCAGACCATCACGGTTTCGAGCACGACCAGCGTCGCTGCTGGCGATGCTTTCACAATTGCTAACTGCGAGGCTGTGCATCACATCACCAAGGGCAGCACGGGTCAGCTTAAGACCTTCCGCGTTATTTCGGTGCCATCTGCTACGACCTTGGTTATTTCGCCCCCGATTATCAGCAACCAGGGTGGCACGGATGCCGAGGCTCAGTATCAAAATGTGGTATTTACGGCGACGGCCTCGAACGCTGCTTTGGTGTTTCTGAACACGGCAACGGCTGCCATGAATCCGTTTTGGCAAAAAGACGCGATCGAAATCCTACCCGGTCGTTATGCTGTGCCCGATAATGCTGGCGTTGCTGTGATGCGCGGATCTACGGATCAGGGCATTGAGTTGGTTATGACTAAGTTTTACGACATCAACACGATGAAAACTAAATTCCGGGTTGATACTCTGTTTGGTGTTGTCAATAAACAACCCGAAATGTCCGGCATCATTATGTTCGGCCAGCCCTGATAAAAAGGATTAGATATCATGTTGTTATCTGCTAACGGGACCGTACAGGTCACCATCCCGGCCGGCGAATCGATCGCTGTTTATAGCCAAGGCTATGCAGCCGTGTCGCGTCTGGTCGGTTTCCCTAACTACCCCGACAAAATTGCAGCGGTCGGAACCGTCAACAACTCCCAGGCTGTTTTCGGCCCATACGCTAGTGGCGCTCAGATCATCATTGAGGCCCAAGGTGGCGTCGAAGTGCAATACGAAGTCGGCAGTGCTCCGGTGGTCAAGCAAGACCGCCGTGAGGCAACGTTGCAGGTCACGCCAGTGGCGGTTAATGTCACAGGCACACTGACTGCCGCAAACTTGCTTGCTGGCATCATCACGTCAACCACTGCGGCCGCAGTTATTGGCACGCTCCCAACCGGCGCGTTGCTTGATGCTGCGTCGGACTTCGCGATTGACGAAGGGTTTGATTGGGTGGTTATCAATACTGGCGCGACTAACGCATTTACGATCGCAGTCGGAACCAACCACACGATCGTAGGCTCTGCAACCGTGGCATTGTCTAGTTCTGGCAACTTCCGCACCCGTAAGACCGCCGCCAATACGTTTGTGACGTATCGGATCGGTTAATGTGCTTAGCCCGAGGGAGTTTCGACTCTCTCGGGTTTTTTTGAGGTGTACGTTATGCCGCTCAAAAAGGGTTACTCGAAAAAGAGCATTTCGACCAATATCTCTAAAGAGATTAAGGCCGGCAAACCGCAAAAACAAGCAATTGCTATTGCATTATCAACGGCGCGAACCGCTGCCATGAAAGCAGGCAAGCCGAGCAAAGCGCCCAAAAAGGCTAAATAAAAATGGAATATCCCGCGTTTGTATACCGAAAAGCAGACAAAGCCCGCCAGGATGGCAGCAAGTTTGATACCTTGTTGGTACACAACGACGACGAGCGCAAGAGTGCATTAGATGTGGGTTGGGCTGATGACGTATTACAGGCGCTGGCGCCAAAACAAAAGTCCGTTGTAGTAGATGAGCCTGTTAGTGTTCTGGAGGACGAGGCGCCTCCTACCCGCGCAGAATTAGAATCCAAAGCAACAGAGTTAGGGTTAAAATTCGACGGGCGCACATCAGATCGCAAGCTTTGTCTAATGATCGATGAGGCACTGGGGGAATAATGGGATACAGCAAGCGTCAATTTGTGACCGCAGCGTTTGAGGAGTTGGGGCTTGCATCCTACGTTTTCGACCTGTCGCCCGAACAGTTAGAAGCCGCCCTGCGCCGTCTTGATGTGATGATGGCAACATGGAACGGTCAAGGCATTCGCCTGTCGTATCCCCTGCCTGGGAGCCCTGAGAATAGCGATATCGACGCAGAGTCTAGCGTTCCAGACTCGGCCAACGAGGCGATCATCACTAACCTGGCATTGAGGTTGGCTTCTGGCATTGGCAAGACTGTGCAGCCTGAGACCAAAGTCGCAGCCAAACAGGCTTACAACGTCCTGCTTAGCCGCGCTGCGCACCCGCTGGAGATGGCGCTGCCTAACACAATGCCGTCAGGTGCCGGAACCAAGCCATGGCGTCGAGACAACGCGTTTTTGTACCCGCAGCCACCCAACATTGACGCGGGATCAGATGGCCCGCTCAAGTTTACTTAAGGGCCAACGATGCCAACGATTAACCAGCTTTCCTCGGTCGACGACCTGTCTGGCGGAGATTTGTTCCCGGTTTATGTAAGCGCAGACGGTGACGCACGCAAAGTGTCCGCAACTAATCTGCGCGATTTTGTCCTCGCTGCCGCCTCGGTTGCTGACGACAAAATTACGCAATATGCTGCCCCATCGGCTACCGGGTTTTCTGTAACGATCCTAAACGGCTCGGATAGCGTTTGGTTGATTCTGTTGCCAACTGGGGCGTTTGCTGCTGGCACGTTGGTGTTACCGCTGCTGGCTAACTGCGTCGACAAGCAAGAGGTTTTGGTCAACTGCACCCAGGCCGTTTCAAGTCTCACGATCAACGGCAACGGCGCGACTGTCACTGGCGCTCCGACTTCGTTATCAACCAATGGGTTTTTTAGATTGCGGTTCGATGGGCTTGCAAAAGTCTGGTACCGCGTCGGTTAAGAGGCAATCATGACAATGCAAGCACCATTTGCGCCGAACTATGCATCCGGCGTAACAGTATCGCCAGGAACTGTATCGGCATCTACAACTTTGGCAAACAAAACCAAGTCTGTTGTCCTCACAAACCTATCATCGTCTGTGGTGGCATATGTAAGGATTGGTGCTGCTAGCGCAGATGCGACAACGGCCGACTATCCTGTTTTGCCATCAACACAAATTGTGCTGAGCAAATCAGACGATGACCAAATTATCTCGTACATAACTGCATCAGGGACCGGATCTATGCATATCATGGCCGGAGAGGGTTATTAAATGTGGCCTCTGACGCGCCAACGTGATAGGCGGAGATTTTTCTCATTATCACGCTGGACCCCAGCCAATCTCACGTCTTATGTATGGCTTGACGCTGCGGACGCGAGCACGATTACGCTCAACGGCAGCACGGTAAGTCAGTGGGCGGACAAATCAGGAAACGGGCGCAATGCTACGCAAGTGACGGCGGCGTATCAGCCGCTTTATTCTGCAACGGCAATAAACAATAAGGCGGCAATTATCACGGACGGAGTTGACGACGCTCTGTATGTCCAGTCGTGGGGCGTAATAAGCCATCCTTTTACGCGAGCGTTTGTGTTTAACCCGGTGACGATGGTTAGTAACAAGCATTATATAAACAACCAAAATGCACAACCTGGCGGGGAATTTAATGTTGCTGATCAGACAAACACATCAACAACAATGGCGCAATATGCCGGCGCAACCGCCAACGCAGTTACTACTTCAGCGAATACTAATTACATACGCATAAGCGAGTTTGCAACAACAAATAGCCGCGTTTACACAAACGGAACGGTCACTGGACC
>JACCDX010904704.1_pt1 | contig 36077 bp, 38 predicted proteins | sample 7449681 | NCBI WGS metagenome assembly JACCDX01 (sample SAMN15323450, study PRJNA562643) | freshwater metagenome | isolation source: river surface water | place: USA:Blue River Watershed | collected 2017-08-18
ATCAATGTATTGCATGTCATGGGCATATACGAAGTATTGACGGCCTTCATGCGATAGACCAAAAAAACAATTATAATATCACTTTCAGTATAGACCCCGATAAAGCCGACCATGTAAAATCGATGAAATCCACCATTTCTCTATTTCGTCCTGAAAATATCTATCTCGCAACAGACCATGACCGTGAAGGTGAAGCCATTGCATGGCATCTCTGTGATGTATTCAAATTACCTGTTGCAACCACCAAACGAATTGTGTTTCATGAGATCACCAGTCATGCTATCATAGAGGCTGTTGCAAATCCACGCACAATTGATATGAATTTGGTAAAAGCACAGCAAGCCAGGCAAGTTTGTGATATGCTTGTTGGATTTAAAATATCACCCTTATTATGGAGGCATATTTGTCAAGGTTCTCTATCGGCAGGGCGTTGTCAAACGCCCGCGCTCAGACTTGTTTATGAAAACGATAAAGAACACAGAGAATTAGTATGTAGCCACAAGGTAAATGCCGCTTTTTTTACTAAGCAGGTATTTTTCCAACTAAATACACACTTGGAATCTGATGAAGCAATAAAGGCTTTATTGGAAACCTCCAAAACACATAAACATACACTTAGTAAATTGCATGCAAAACAGAAATCAGTGTCGCCACCAAAGCCATTTAATACATCATCATTATTACAACATGCCAGTAATCTCTATGGCCGCGGCGCTAAAGATATCATGGCTGCATGTCAAACACTGTATCAACAAGGATATATTACTTATATGCGTACAACGGGTACTGCATATGCCCCAGAATTTGTCACTGGTGTTGCAACCTTTATTACAAATAAATGGTCAAAAGAACATGTGAAACCTGTTTTACCTATTGTGCAAGAGGGGTCGACAGAGCCTCATGAAGCAATAAGGGTTACTAATATACATTTGTCTTCATTAGATGCCGACGATTTTTGCAGTAAGGTCTATAAGATGATTTGGCTGAATACATTGCAAAGTTGTATGTCATCAGCAACCTTTAATGTACATTCTTACAAAATTACTGCACCTATGGATATGTTTTATGAGACCGCGATAGAGATTCCTGTTTTTGATGGATTTTTGGCTGCGAAATCAAATAAAAAAGACAATACTTCAAAGATGTTAGATACATGCGTTGATGCCTCTATTTTACAATTATTAGATACTTGTATATCTACATCAAATGTTGTTGCGCCCCTTATTATGATAGAGACAGCGCCAACATATACAGGCAATAAATCACATTATACAGAAGCCAGTTTAATAGACAAATTAGACCAATTGGGTATTGGTAGGCCAAGCACATTTGCCATGTTGGTGGATACAATTCAAACACGCACTTATGTAGAACGCAAAGACATTGAAGGTATAATACATAAATGCAATGTTTATAAGATGCTTTATGATCCTGTAAAAAAAGAATTCGAAATGGTTGTAACAGAGATTGATAAAACCGTTGGCTTAGAACGCGCCAAACTCATAATAAATCCTGTAGGCTCTGTTGTAATAGAGTTTTTATTGCAAAATTTCAGCGATTTTTTCTCGTATGATTATACACAACAAATGGAATCTGAATTGGATAAAGTTGCCGCAGGAATGATTGAGTGGCATACTGTTTGTGCAACCTGCGATAAAGATTTATCAAAATGTATTAAAAAACAAGAGAAAATTGTATATTCTCTATCGGACGATGTTGAAAACCCATACGAAGCGGTGTTTTGCAAAAATAATTTGGTACTTAGACATAAAACAGAGAAAACTGCTGATGGCAAGCCTGTATTAATACCTATTAAAAAAGATATGCAGATTGATATTACCAAGTTATCCAATAAAGGTTATACATATGCAGAATTAGCGGATGATTGCAGGTCTTTGGTATTGGGTAATAGAGATGGTGTAGATATTGTGTTAAAAAAGGGCAAATTTGGTAAATATGTGGAAATGGGCGAGAAAAAAGTTGCTATAAATATAGATAAACCTTTTGAAGAAATTACCCTGGATGATGTAGATGCTTTTTTACAGGAAAAATCGGATATTCGTATTTTAACACCCTTTATTAGCATTCGCCATTCCAAACATGGGGCATATGTGTTTTATAAAACACTGAAAATGAAAAAACCCAAGTTTTATGATTTAAAAGGTATAGATTGGGAAACTGCTTCCGATAAAGATTTGCTGCAATGGATACAGAAAACACATAGCATCTAAGATATGATACCAGATAATAAATAGGGAGCATCTGACATTATATAATCGATTGTTGTGTAACCATGCACATCTTTTATGTAAAAATTGGCACCATATTTTGACATATCCTGTAATAAACTTCTTGTAAACATAATATATTCGTCTGTATCCAATATATTATGGTATGTTTTGTCGCGCACAATGAATGTTGATAAAGGTGTTCCAATATCTTTATCAACAATGGGATTGGGGTCGTCGCAATTCTTTAATAAATCAATAAATTGTGCATAGAATATAATGACATTTTTCGAATGATATGCATTTAAATAAGCTTCAGATAAAGACCACATGATTGATGTTTTAAATAAATAATAAATATATTTGTTCTGTATCAATATTTGAAAAATGGAATCAATTTTTAAGGAAACCTACGGCATGTCCGCCTATGGCGGACAGTCTGGAAAGGTGCCAACTTTGTTGGCACCGATCCGGTTCCTTATGATCCTTCCCTTTTTATACAATTGAATCGTGCCTTTTAATATAATAACTCCTTCCCTTTTTATACAATTGAATCGTACCTTTTAATATAATAACTCCTTCCCTTTTTATACAATTGAATCGTACCTTTTTTATATAATAACTTTTTTACAAAGGTCCTGTCCTTTTCATATATTTACATATATATTTTTCAACAAATAAATAAAAATGTATAAATATATACTATGAATCCAGCAAGTTTATTAAATCATATGCGACCTGCGAAAACAAATGTTTTTTTTAAAGGTTTAAATAATAATACAAATAACACTGATGTACAAGAGGCAAAAGATTTAGAATATATTACCTCTATGAATAAAAAATATAGTCCGCGCAAATTAAAAATTGCTGACCCATATTTGCGCATGTTGTCATTAAAGTCTATAAAAACATCATTGGCCTATATTAGTGTTGATGACTTGGTTGAATTATGCATATTATCACCTTCATCATTTGACTTGGCTATGCTATTATGGAAACAATGTGGCCAACAATATAAATGCATAGACCTTTTAAACCAAACATGGCAGCGATTAACGCCTGAAGGTGAATGGATTACTGATACAACTGTTTGTCTGACTCTATTGCGAAATGAAATTTATGACACATTAATGCAATTTTTCGTATCTAAACAAAAATCAATAAAGGCTTTATTGGATGACCAATATTTAACACCAAATGAACTGAGAAAACCACTTGAACTAAAATTAACAAATGTAAATTATATTGTAAATTCTCTCGGCTCTATTACAATGAAAAATTTTATTATAAAGGAAGCATTGGAATTGTTTTATTCCAGCGAATTAATATAGCAAATTTTATCAATAGATTGTAGATAAAGAATGCTCAAAATTATTTTATTGTTTATTGCCGCATTTATGTTTGCATATAATAAAAACACAACTGCAATAGGGTTTATACTTTTAGCAATTATGTTTTACACATCTATAATTTATTTATTTAAAAATTTAAATACCGTGCCAAATGAAGATAATATACTTAAATTAACTGAATTAAAAACAAACAAATCTTTATTGATGCTAATAAAAACAAGCAGTATAATTGCTTATTTGAAAGACCGCACTATTTTATCATGGTTTTTAGGATTATGCCTTGTAAGTGTATTTATAATGTTGGCCGGCGCAGTAACCGTGTCTACACAATATGTTATAAAACGCGCGCAAAAAGTGAAATCTACGAATCTTTATTTAAATAAAGAGGTACACATAGACCTGTATGATAATGCGCAAAATAAAAACCTGAAAGACTCGGAACGATACAAAAAAACACAACACTATGAATTATCTATTATAGAATTTGTGAATCAATTTCTATTTGCAATGATATTATTGTTTGCATTGGTATTATCGTTTTTATTTTTTAGCGAGCCATCAGCCTTTTATATTACAAACATAAGAATTGTATTTATAATCATATTATTTGGCGTATCTTACAATTTGGTAAATCATGCATCATTAATGCGTAAAATAATCAATGAACCCAGAAAAGACCCGCCTGAAAAACAATATGAAACAAAGAATAGTGTTGTGCAAGCATGGCAAGATATTTTGACATTTTTCAATGAACCTGGTTTATAAATTGTTACACGCATTTTATCTATATAGACACGAATCTCATATACAAATTATATATGAGATTTTACGAAACACATTATGAAGATTATTTGCAAAGTCTGCAGATTTTTAATTTACATCCTGAATTAATACCATGTTTCCAACAAATGCCACAGAGCCTTGCGAATTTAAGTAATATTATTATATATGGTCCCAGTGGTGTGGGTAAATATACACAAGCATTAAAATTGATAAATCGGTATAGCGCATTAAGCCATGATAAAAAAATCAATGTTGTGTCTGAAAAATACGATTATACATATCATATGAGTGATATACACTTTGAAATTGATATGTCTCTATTGGGCTGTAATTCAAAACTGATATGGCATGATATTATTCAACAAATTGTGGATATATTATCTGTGAAATCTGATTCCACTGCTATTGTGCTATGTAAGAATTTCCATATGATTCACAGCGAATTATGTGATATATTTTTCAGTTATATGCAAGAATATAATTCATGTTTTTCACATGTGCATCTAAAATTTATATTAATCACAGAGCATCTCTGTTTTATACCAAATAATATCTTGAAATCCTGTTTGAAAATCCATGTAAAAAGGCCCACTAAAGGTTTATATTTGGAATATATTAAAACCATGCAACAATGTAGGACAGGGCCTCGTAAATATATAAAATCCAATGTATCTTGTGAAGAAAATGGGGACAATTTTTTCAATAAAATAGCGGATAGTAAACATAGTGGATATGATTCAACTGTGTTTATCGACACCTCTATAAATGTAGATGAAATATTAAACATTAAAGAATTGCATGCATTAAGTAAGATAAAAGACAACGATGAAATTCCAGCGGATATTTTCAACATTGTTTGCAACACAATCATAGAGATGATGCTAAAACCAAAGAAATTGGTACATAGCGAATTTCGCGATGCTATTTATGATATCTTTGTTTATAACTTGGACATTGTGGCATGTATATGGTATATTTTGTGTAATTTGGTGGATTTTAATCATCTGCGTGGACAAGCCATTAGTGATGTTATGGTGCGTTCATATAATTTTTTGAAATATTATAACAACAATTATCGACCAATTTATCACTTAGAAAGCATCTTGCATTATATGATAATAAAGATTTATGGATTTAATGAATTGTGTGAAGGCATGTAGCATATTGGAAATAAATGACGAAAATTATACTCATGAACAGGTGCGCAAACAATATAAATATATGGCACTCAAATGGCATCCTGATAAAAATCCGGCGCCAAATTCGGCAGAAAAATATATGGAAATAAAGGCGGCACATGATTATCTTATTGGACATTCCACGCAAGAAAAAATATCATCATATAAATCATGTTTAACCGCGTTTTTTGTAAATCTCTATGGCAATGAGGAATTTCAACGCACCATTTTTATGCCTTTATTGGAACTCTGTGAAGAAAAGATAATAAAGATGATTGTGGCAATGCCAGATTCACAAGCAAAACTGACATATCAATTGTTGTGTGCCCATAAAGATGTGTTGAATCTAAGTGATGTTTTTCTTGATAAAATACAGCGAGCTATTGCTAATAAAGATGCAAACATATGTTATTTATTATTAAATCCTTGTCTACAGGATATGTTGGATTGCAATGTATATAAATTTACAGATTGTGAAGAACCTTTATATATACCTCTATGGCGACCCTGCACAGAATTTGTAGAGCATGATGTTGTTGCATATTGTTTACCACAATTACCTGGTAATATATGGATTGAAGAAGAATCGTGGATTTTGCATATCTCTATTGATGCTGATGTAAATGTTGTGTTTTCTAGTGGTTTTCTGGAAGTGCCTATTGGAAATGCATTTGTGCATGTATTGGCAGATAATATAAAATTAGTGCCATATCAAATAGTAAAAAAGCCCAATAGTGGATTGCCTTTATTATGTGATAGAAACATTTATGCACATGAAAATAGAGGTGATCTTCATATTCATTTGCATTTGTTTGAAAATTTTGCATAGAGTATGTTTGTTATTTATTTATAAAAAACATTGATTTTTTTATAAATTTTGTTGAAATCTTTATCGACGCCTGTGTGTTTTTGTATTGTTTCTTGAAACCCTCCTTGAACCCCTTCTTGAACCCCTCCTTGACCCCCTCCTTCTATTTCCTCCCATAATTGTGCATCCACTATCTTTACAAGGTCTGGTTGTATAATTTGGCGTATATTGTTTGGATGGCAACATATAACCATCTATATCATATTCATTTGTATCAACATATATTTCAAAATGAAAATGATTGGTTTGTAAATATCTTACTAATGAATTCATATGTTGTGCATTTACTAAAAAACTATGCATTAATCGAAAACCAACATCTTTTATAAAATAAATTGGCGTCTCCATTTTATTATGGGATCCAACATATTCTCTATTATAGCATATAACTTTTTGTATATTATCTCTATGATTTTCATGCATATAAGTGTATAATGGTTGGTTTATGTCAACACGATTTACATGATATCTATCTGATGAAATCACTTTTATTTCTAAATCTGCTCTGATATTCATGCGACCTAATCGCTCACTGTTTTTTTCTTTGAAATAGTTTATTATTTCTTGAAATAGGTTTCTATCATGTACTTCAACATCACCAATTCGTTCAAAATTATTATTCATTATTTCATCAACAATTTGTTTGATTCTTTCGGATTCTGTCAGACGACGAGCACGAGGATACAACTGACTTATATCATTTTCATCCACTCCAATTTCGCGTAATTGGGCTTTTGTAAATGGTTTAAAACATGTTCCACATTGGTTTGCACGCTGATTATTATTTTGTATTGCATGGTGTATCCATTGACGCAAACATGTTTTATGATTATGTGAATGTGCGCAATGTTTGAAGCCATCAGATGTTATAGACTCTGTGCAAATAGCACATTCATCATATTTTGGTGAAGGACTTTTTTCGGGACTGGGGGGCAATTGTCCTAATGCTCTTAATCTTTTTTCGCGTAAAGATTCTTTTGATAGAGGAGTTTCTTCACCTCTTTTTGATTTTTGACCAATGCCTCTATCGCTCATTATAAAATAATATTATATTTTATTTGTTTTTTTGCTTTTTCTTGAACCTCTTCTTGAACCTTTTCTTGAACCTTTTCTTGAACCCCTCCTTTTCATTCCTCCCATAATAGAGCATGCACTATTATTATTATTTTCAGGAGGTATATAGGGTTCGCTAAATGAATCTAAAGTAACATGCATTGTATATGTTTGCATATTATACAGTCTTACAAATGAATTTATAGTTGCTTGGCCTATCAGCACTTTTGATAATAAATCCGCAAATTGGTGATATATTATTAATGGTGGATTTCTAAAAACACTATCATTAATTCCTCGAGAATTTCTTCTATAAATTACAAATGGATTATGATAACCATATGACCAATTAGGATTATTTATTTCATTTAAAATATTATTATTATCATAAACATTACCATTAAACTCTATATTTACAACATCTATAGGTCTTATATTATTATTTTCCAACAGGCACGAAAAAGGCATAAGCGCATCTCTTGCATAAATTCGTATGGGTTCATATGTATGTCTTTCCTCAGCACCTGTTTCAAACCTTGTGAATGTAACAGAGTTTGTATCTGTATTATTGATATTAAAAATAAACTCTATTGGTTTATTAGAAATATATTCTGAAATGAAATGATTATTTGAATTTAAAAAACCTTTTATTAATAATATTTTTTCTTCATTATTAAGTTGCAGATTTAAATTAAATTCTTCATACATTCTTTTCATTCTGTTTAATACGGTTTCAATATTATTTGCATTGATTTGTCTAAAAACTTCCACCAAAGTATTTTTAAAGTCAGTTTTTAAACGGTAACGCGCATATTCATTTTCTCTTATTTCTGCCATTCGTTGTCGTTCTTCCATCCGTTCACGCAACATTTCATATCTACGCCGGGTAAATTCATCCATAGGTCCTTGATGTCCCATTTCATTTAAAACTGCTTGATGAATAGGGTCTCTTGCAAGTCTTTGTTCTTCAAATGCGCGTCGTAATCTTTGTTGTCGCATTTCATCTTCGCGTTGTTGAGAATTATCAATTCCAATGTCAGCCAGATTTTTATTGGTATATGATTGAAAACACTGAAGACATTTATTATTTCCTGAACGCGTTATCCATTGTTTTAAACATTTTTTATGCGAATGTGGTGCATGTTGACAATGCTGAAATCCTTCATCAGTTTTTATTTCATTGCCGCATATTTGGCATTCATCAGGTTCTATAAATTCATCAGATTCTTTGTATTTTTTATTTGAATCCTCATATTCTTCATCGCGACTTGTTCTTTTTTTAAGACTTGACATATAAAATATTATATATTACTATAGTATTTTATTTATTTATTGTTCAAACATCGTATCTGTTTCATCGTCTTGTTCATCATAATCGTTTTTTGCTTGTTTTTCTTCTCTATCTTGTATTTCAAAATGTTTTATTAGAGATTTAAAACAAGCCTCTATGGATTCATCTACTTCATTTGTTGTTTGTGTTTCAGGGTCTTTAAAATATGATGATAATAAAGATTTTATACGAGATTCATATTTTGCTATATTTGTTTTATATGTATCAATTGTGGCGGCTTTATCGGGGTCTACCGTTGATAGATATGTATTGTATTTTTTTTTTGATGATAATAAGCGTAGTGTAAGGGCGTCGATGTCGTTCATCTAAGGAATAAGGAAACCTATGGTTTCCTTATGATCCTTCCTCTATTTTGTTTTATTTTGTATATGTTTTATAAGGAAACCTATGGTTACAGTATGACGGCCTTATGATCCTTCCTCTATTTTGTTTTATTTTTATGTAATATTTTGAAAAACCATTTATTAACCTTTATTCTCAAGGCAATTTATTGCCTTGAGAACTTGTATATTTTATTACCACATGTGGTAATAAAATATATAAATGCATATGTTAATGTCCGAAATCGTCCTTAATCAAGGACGATTTCGAGAATTAACATTAATGTTTTTTGACATGTAAAAAAAAACATCTATTTTTATGTGATATAAGAGCACAATTATAAAACAAATTTTGCAAGTTCTGTTTGAAGTTCCATAAATATTTCAAGGTTTTCGTCCACAAGCATTTCATATAAAACATTGCCAACATCCAACATCCAATCATAATCTATTTCAACTGCTGCATAATGGTGCAATAAACTCATTATTTCATGTAATGACCACATAGCATGATCATCATAGGCTTTATCGTGGCTCATATTATATGCCTGTTTCTGACCTTTGTCGGCCAGAGCAATAAGGGTTTGCAAATTTTCAGGGGTGGGATCAATCATTTTTATGTAATTATTTGAGAAAAGCTTGCACAAACAAAATGGAATCAATTTTTATTAGAGGCTTTATTATATAGATTTATGATAAGACCTATTGCCATACGCAATGAAACAGATTATCTCAATTATTTAGAAACACACAACAACAATAAGGATCATGCGGTTGAATTTTATTGTAATCGTTCAAATATAATTCCATACAGAGGATTTTGTCCAAATTTGATTGATTTAACTATTTATATTAATAAATATTTTGCACCAATTCATTTATTATCAACCATAGAAATGCCTCAATCTCTTTTTCATATGTCTATTGTTTATCTTAATGATATAACTGAGCCAGACCATGTTCTCGAAGTTGATTTGCCGCAATTTTCTCATTTATCCAATCTTGAATATCTGCGTCTGAGTCAATTAAAATTTAATAACCTTTCTGAGTTGCCAAGAAACTTGAAAAAATTATTTATTGGAGATTGTGAATTTGCGCCATATATAAATAGACAAATAGCACAACCAGGATTTTTACCAACAGGCATTAGAAGTGTTGTTTTTACTGATTGCAATGGTCTTTTTGTATTGCCTCTATTGCCACCAACTATTAAAATATTAGTTACAACAAGGACAAATGCGGACAATGGACAAAGCATATCCCAAGTCTATCAAAATGCACTAATATCATACTATATAGATTTTGATAATTATCCACAAGCAAGACGAAATGAAATTATAAAAAACATTAATGCTAGAACCATGGAAATAAAAAAACAGAGAAATATTAGCGAAGTGGAAGATGCTCTAATATCTTTGCATTATGGAAATAATATTAATAATACATATGCAGTAGAAACAGAAACACCGGAAATAAAAGATTATATGGGAGGTAGAAAAAAATCCAAAAAACAAAGAAAACGCAGAAAAAATACACGCAGACAGAAACGCTAATTATGTTTGGATTTATTTTTTTATTTTATAAATAACAGTTTATTTATAAAAATACATGAAAATCTTTATTAAATCACCGACGCTAAATAGCATCCACTAAAGGTTTCATTGCCTGTATGGTCCAAATTAATAGTTACATCCACGAAAATTTCACCACCCATTTTTGTCCATCTATGACAAAACATCCAATCTTCGGAGAAATAATGGTCATCTTCCACACCACAATCAAACAGAGCATAAGCATAATTGTTTTCAGTGCCTTCCAAAAATGATACATCATCCGTGTATTTGGTTTGTGGAAAGGCTTTGAACATTGCTTCAAACACAGGTCGCTGAATCATCATAAAGCCTGTTGCCAAATGTCGGACTTTTGTCAAATTTCGTTCAATATTGAGTGTATTGGAAACATAATTAATGTTGTATCTCAGCAAATTGGTCTTAATAAAATCGGTTTCAGACATAATATTTGTGAAATTGCTTTTTTTGTATCTGGCTTTAATGGTATCAATGTTTTGTTGAGGATTTTGCCCTGATAAAATATCCCATTTATAGTTTTTAATAGGATAAATGCCACCCACTAGAGGTTTATTTGCCAACAACAATTTTATTACATCCATGGGGCTCCAAGTAATATCCGCATCAATAAAGAGAAAATGTGTAACATCTCTATTATGCATGGACTTTGCAACAAGGTTATTGCGTGCACGGGATACTAAACTATCATTGCGACAAAATATGACATTGCAAACAAAACCGAATTCGCGTGCCATAAAAAGGGTACTGATAAGGGCCTGCATATAGGGGACGAAAACAGTGCTGTTATAACAGGGTGTCATAATCATGAGATTTGGTTTATACTGGGCAATATAGGCGCGAAAAACAGCTTCGATAGAGCCATCCATGGGTTTAACGGGCGCAGATTCAGGTTTTGCTTCAAAAGTGGCAACATCAGTATCATCTTCAACAATTGTGTATCTAACGGGTTCAGACATGTTATAAAATAAAACATTTTACAATTCTAAATGGTTATAGATAAAAATATAATTTATTATATAGATTGCATAATGTCGCCGGCACCAAAGGATACCAGGGGTTTACCAAAGGATACCAGGGGTTTACCAAAGGATACCAGGGGTTTACCAAAGGATACTGACCGTTTACCAAAGGATACTGACCGTTTATCTAATTCAAAATGGACAAAAATCGTGGCACATTTCATCAAAAATCGCAAAGAGGGTGAAACATTAGATGTTGTATTAAAGCGTGCAGCGGCCTTTAAACAAACTGGTGTAAAAACCGCGAAAAATGTGAAATCCAAATCTAGAAATACGCGCAAAGCGAAATAAATAAAAATAAATAGATATATGAATGAATAACTCGAAACCAAAGATATTTGCAAATGTTGCATCAATCTCTATTGAATTTGCTGAAATAAATGAATTTAGAATTCTTGAAAGCGCGTATAACAAAATTCATGAGTTATGTATTATATACAAAATAAATACACAATCATTGTATAATTGTTATTTTACTGGATTTGCCAATATGTTGCAAGAATCTGCAATAAAGAATGCATTTGCATTTGTATTTGATGTATTGACATTTTGTGAAAAGGCCCAAATTGCAATATCTATTGGCGATGTTGCTATTAAGCAAATAAATGGTGTAAATTGTTATATTGGCGATTGCATTACAGCCTCTCATAAATTATTGAAGATTTGCGATTGCGGAATAGTGTTAATTGATAATACTGCAATAAACTTTGTTGACTATAATAAATTCTTTGTTGAAAAACAGTTTCCCGATTTTAACAATTGGAAATTGATAAAATATAATAATATTGTTGATGATATAATAGATGATATTATGGTTTTTCCCTTGAAAATTGGATGGAAATACAATATAATAATTTTGGATGATAGTTTGGTGATAAATAAAATAATGTCCAAAAAATTAATGAACCTGAATACAAACATAACAACTGTAACATCAGTTGATATGTTGAATAGGAAATTAAGTTGTTATGACTATGATGCTGTTATTATTGATATTTATTTATCTGACAAAAACCCAGATGGATACGAAGTTGCTGAAAATCTTCGCAACCTTGATTCGAATATATTTATATGTGGGATGTCTGGTACTGATATTATATTAAACGACAAACATGCGGATTTATTTGATATCTTTATTTATAAACCATGGACAAATACAAAATATGAATTATTTTTGAATGCGCTTTGCATGAAAATGTGTATTTAACCACATTTTACTATTTATAAAAAATTATAAAACAACAAATAACACAAATTATTTGTTGTTGGGATAGCAAAAACATTGAACAAAACATATTTTATATTGATTGTTATAATGTATTTGCATTTAAGGATTTAGTTTATACCTTGAAGTCGTTCCTTTTTTAGTCGTTCCTTTTTCAGTCGTTTCTTTTTTAGTCGTTCCTTTTTCAGTCGTTCCTTTTTCAGTCGTTCCTTTTTCAGTCGTTCCTTTTTTAGTCGTTCCTTTAAGCAGTGGCAGCAGCAGGGGGAGCAACCTTGAAGAAGTGGATCTTCAAGTATCTTTGGAGGTTGAAGTAGGTAAGAACATCACCCTTGGCAAGCTTAAGGAGTTTGGCGAGTTTAGCATCAGCATTGATTTGTCTGCCGTTAGCAGGGTCCTTCAAATTGTGAGCGTTGATATAGGCATTGATTTCCTTGCCAACTTCGTTGCGGGACATAATGGTGCCAGGCTCCTTGCCGAGGAATTTGAGCATATCCTCACTGATGCCACTGGGAGTGAAAAAACCAGAGGCCTTTCTCACAACACCCTCCTTGCGCTTTCTTCCGCCAGATTTGGCAGCAGCCTTGAGTTCCTTTTGGATACTCTTCTCAAGGAGTTTGTATTCAGCCTTGAGGGAGGCAGCAAGAGTGCAAACTTCTTGAATCTTGGCACTGTAACTGGCAAGCTTGGTGGAAAGGGTAACAGTCTCTTCGACAGCGGCAGGGGTCTCAACAACAGGGGCAGGAGTAGAAGCAGGGGTCTCAACAACGGGGACAGGAGCAACAATAGAAGCAGCCTTGGTCTTGCGTTGTTTGGGTTCAGCAACAGGGGCAGCAGCAGCGGGAGCAGCAGCAACAGGGGTAACGGGGGCAGCAGAAGCAGCGGTAACAGATTTGGATTGACGAGCCATTGTGGTCTTATTATACAGTATCAGGTGCTTGTTTTCTAAGTACTTTAACGCATTTATTCTTTTTTTATTCAACAACACGAAGATGTGTGCCAAAAACGCCTAAATATTTTCATTTGGTGTGAAAATATTTACTGTTATTTTATGAAAAACTTATAATTATAAATAACTCTGAATTGAGTCAGGCCCTTCGCCTAAAACATCATATAATGCATTTTCAGTTGTATGGTTTCCCATTTTTTTATCATAAGCAACCACGGCATTTGAATACATACCTGATGCATTCATAAATTCAGGATGTCTTTTTAGTTTCTCTATTGCCCATGGCGTGGGTTCATATACAGCAATTAAATCGCCAAGTGGGATTCTTGATAAACCAGTTGAAAAATTCACATTAAATCTGTGTCTCATTTTATCATGAAAGTATAATGATGGAACACCTCTATAAATTAATTCATTGTTTTCAATGCCCACAAAAAATCCCTCTGATGATTCAATTGTATCATATATTTCGTTATCATCCAATATATCCACTTGATCACGCAAATGATATTTGTATTCATAATATGAACCTGGTATCAGATTGTTTATGTCTATTGTTTTATTATGATTGAATCTTTTTTCATTACCGGTTTTGCGTTGTCTGAGAGCACGGCGTCTTAATGTGCGCATAGATGCCTTTTTTGTGCCACCTCGTTTTTGTCGCCTGGACTTTTTTGCCATAATTATATAGATTTTGATGATATAATAATGGATTGTCTATGGGTATCGTCCAATCACATGATAATTATCATACAACCATGGCAACGCTTCTCTTGCATCGTTTGACACCATTACCAAACCTGTTAAATAATAACTTGCGCCCAAATATCTTTCGTCAATAGATGCACCATCATATACCATTGTTTCACCAACACGCACCAAAATAGCAATCAAATCGTCTCTCGGTAATCTGCTATCAAATGCCTGAATTCCAATATTCAAAACAGAGAATGCACTGATTCTTGGACAAATCTTTATTTTCAATGTTTCACTGATTCTATTCCATATGTTTAATAAAAATGCCAAAAATTCATAACACATATGTTGTGTTAAATTCGTTATCCATGATGCATTTGTGTAAAACCCGTATGTGTCTATTTTTGCAAATAATTCGCGGAATTTTGCATTATAATTGATATTGGCATCGCGTGGTAATGCAGGCACCAAATTCGGCAATGGTGATGTGCGTATTTGTTCCGCAATAGATTTTGGTTTTTCTTCTGGTGGGTCATCTGGTATTTTATGTATTATTTTATGCTTCTTTATGATGCCGCACAATAAAGATGCTTTATCACTAATATTTTCACGCGTATATGGATTAGCCAATTGATTGGATTTTGCCTGTTTTATAAGCGATTTTAATGAATCCACATGGAAACCATACATAATGTCTGTGTTATTTGTTTGCTGCAAATATATTTTGTCTGAATATGCAATTTCACACAAGGGTTCCAATGTATAAAAATCACTATCATTAACAGCCTCTATTGGTTTGAATCGGAAACCACACGATTTATGTTTTATCCACAGTCGCACCATAGAGCCACGCCAACATTTTTGTATTTTAATACATTGTGATTGATTATGCAAATTTTGTCTGAATCGTGCAATCAATTCACCTTTATTACCAGACACGCGCATGTTAAGTTGTTTAAGCATGTTTTTAAGTTCAATGACTTTAAACTTTCTAAAATCAATAGCATTAAGTTGTTTTATGTCGGTCATATTAAAATTACATGGAAAAACCGGTAAATTAGTTGATTGTTTATTTGGTTTTGTCATTTTTGAATAAGCAGGAGCCATCCTATAATTAATTACACATATTTATTGTTTAATTCTGTTTGCGTGTTGATTAATAAATATTTAGATCCTCGAAAAAATTGATTCATCCAAGCGGCTTGCAAACTGAATAACAAAACATATATAGAGAAATTACACTTTATTGATTATTACCGATTATACAATGTCCACTCCTATTGTCCTCGATATTAACACCTGGTCTCCTTCCCAGTTTCGTTGCATGGCTCCCAAGACCAATGCTCAAGGCGGCAAGGCAATCAGTATTATTAGCAACCAAACTGGTCGCAGTTTGCATATTAGCACTCCTATGATGACTACTTGGGGAATTAATGATTTTACTGACCCTAATACTGGTGTGTCTGATGGCAAGTTTAATATTTCACTCAGTTTTCCTAATGACCAATACAAGACCGAGAAGACTGATTTGTTTTTGGAGAAGATGAAGCAACTTGAGCAAGCCATGTTGGATGCTGCTGTTGTGAATTCGGAGACTTGGTTTGGAAAGAAGAAGAGTCGTGAACTTGTGGAAGACAGTTTCTATCCTATTTTGAAGTATCCTAAGGACAAGGTTTCCAAGCAAATTGACAAGACCAAGATGCCCAGCATCAGTGCTAAGGTGCCTTTCTATGAGAAGGAGGGCAAGTGGAATGTTGAGATTTATGACACCAAGGGCGAGTTGCAATTTCCCAATGCAAATGAGGAACTTGAGCCTGCTCACTTTGTGCCTAAGTTGAGTACTTGTGCTGCTGTATTGCAATGTGGCGGCATTTGGATTGGCGGCAAGGGCTGGGGTGTTACTTGGAAGTTGGTTCAAGCGGTTGTGAAGCCCAAGATGGTTGAGACTGTGTTTGGCAGATGTCAAATTAAGTTGGATGATGAAGAACAAAAGGCGATTGAGAATCATGATGTTGAAGAGGCTCAAGAAGTTGAGAACATTCCTGCGCCAGTTGTTGCTCCTGTTGTGCAAACTCAAGTGCCAGATAGTGATGAAGAAGAAGAAAAGCCTGCGCCTGCGCCTGTTGTAAAGAAGGTTGTTAAGGCACCTGCTCCTGTTGTTGAAGCACCTGTATCAGCACCTGAACCTGTTGCTGCCGCGCCCGTGAAGAAGGTTATTAAGAAGGTAGCGACAAAGTAAACAATAAAACAATATGAATTAAAAATATACAAATCAATAAAAAACAACAATTTTTTTATTGATTATCAATCATATCTTGATATTTTTATATAATGCCAACATACAGACGATACAAGAAAAAACGCGCCAAAAAAACATACAAACGACTTGCATGCGCACCCATTTTAGACAATTTAGACAATGTATCACCTGAAACATGTTTGACAAAATCTGTATTATTACAATTAAAACGCGATTTCAATAAAGACCACCCAAAAGACCAAATTCTTTCCACAAAACCCATTCTCATTTGGCGTGAACTTAAATCTCGTTTAGATGAGTGCACTGATGACCGCTGTTTATTAAAAGAAATCGATGATGTAAACCAGCGCAACAAGGTTATGCAAAGCCTTTTTGCACCCAACCATCCTCCATCTTGGTTGAAAAATAAAAACGAATGGCTCAGTAACATCGATATTGACAAGGTTATGGCACAATACCAACAAAGATATCGTGATTTTGCTTATTTAGGAACAACCTCTATTGACTATGATTTTGTTTATTCTGATGGACATTGTGTTGAAGATAAACTGTGCAAATTCAATTTGCAAGACCTGTATAATAAAGGCAAACGCCGATTTGCCTCTGTTTTTAATTTAGACCCACATACAGAATCCGGGTCTCACTGGGTGTCCATGTTTATCAATATGGATAAAAAATCCATTGTGTATTTCGACAGTGCTAAGGGAGGTTTACCAGAAGAAATTATTCGTTTTAGAGATACTGTTATAAAACAAGGGAAACAGATGAAACCGGTGATAGATTTTGTTTTTTACACCAATGACGCTGACCATCAACAAGGAAATACAGAATGTGGAGTATATTCTATTTATTTTATTGTGGAGATGTTGCGAGACTATGGCAATTTGCAGAAATTTATGAAGGGTAATATAACGGATGCATTGATGGAATCACAGAGACAACGGTTTTTTAATGCACCGCAGTAAATATTTTATGCAAATTATATCATGATTTATATAATGGGAAAAACAAAACGCGCAGGATATAATAAAACCAATATAAAAACACGACGAAATAACAATCATAAATTGGGAGGTGAAAAAATACCTAATGGCACTGATATAACATCTGTTATTGTAAAAAAACATAAAGATACTGAAACTCCATATGAAATTATTAAACTTAATAATTATTTTACAAAAGAAACAGAGAACTCATTTAAAAAAGAATATGGAATTCCAATTGCATTAAATTTTCCGTCCGCGTTTTATAATAATGATAATAAAGGCATTGTAAAACAAGTGGAAGATTTTTTTAATTTTGATAATATGCAACATGTTGCAGAAGATGTGAAAAAAAATTATTTTAGTAATGAAAAATCTGTTGCGGATACATCAAACTATGAAACACATAATACTGTTGTAAACACAAATAAAGATGTTATTGATTATTTGAAAAATTTAAAAGAATTAAAAAATTATTTGAATCAAATAGTTTCTGCAAATTCAACAGTGAATTCAACCCCTTCTTCACCACAACAACAAATTGATTCAACAAACATAACACAAATAAACAAAGATATTGATGCACAAATTAAAAATATTTTAAATGCAGTTACAACACCTTCAACTAATGATTTGAAAACATTTGTAAATAAATATCAAAATGACCCGATTGTTAGATTTACAATAGCAATAGTAACAAAAATTGTATCTGAAAATTCTTTGAATAACACAAATATAGACATAAATAAATCACTTACGGGAAATAAATCTGAACCATTTCATATGAAATTTTCAATAAAACATTTTAGTGGACTTAATGATGCATTTGCAAACTATATAAAAATAAATAAAAACCCATAATAACCTAATGGTGTTATGTTAAAACAAAAAATTCACCAATTTCCAGCGTTTTCTTTATCGTATGGTTTAACAAAACATACATACCATCTGTTTTTTTAATGACTTTATTCGTATTCATGTTATTCATAATAATTCCATTATGTCCTGTGTTATCCATCATACACATAACATAATCTCTATTGCGTTTTTGCAACAAATGCAAACAATTATAAAATCCTTCAATAAAGGCTGCGTTATCCAAGCCATTATTCACAGATGCCGTTAATCTCAATGTTTTGCCTCCATATTCACCAAATTGCTCATGAAGTAACAACGCATCTTCGAAAAAATATGCAGAAGTTCCCACAGTAAATATCATCATTAATTCCGCATCAACCCTTGTTTTAATAGACGCCGGATCTAATGCAATAACGCATGGAAAAGACGCTCTTACCATATCCATCACATCATATAATTTCGACCAATTTGCGCGATATATTTGCTCTGGTTGCAATAAAGCATTAGACCGATTTTGCAAGCCAACAAAGGCAAGCACAGTGGTAAATTTGGCAAATGGCATAACACCCGCACATTCACCAATATGTTTTTTATACAATAAAGCCTGGCCGCCAAGCTTATATAAATGTGTTCCCAGCACTTTTTCTTTTACATCTTTATTGGTCCCCACATGAAATGCACAATAATGAATATCTTTTGCAATAAAATCTTTGTTGTTGCTATAGATTTTCACAGGCACTGAACAAAGATGGCCAAAATGTTTGTTTAAAACCGCGTTTTTATACATGGTTATTTGTGTATTTTGCCCAGAGAAATACACATGACAATGTTGCGGCTCTATGGCGAAGAGGATAGAATCGGCCGGGATATAATTACTGGCCAATAAATAAACCAGGTCATTGATATCCGCTTCTGTTAAATCTGTGAAGCCGGTTGTTTTACATTGTTGCAAATCCACATATTTGTTTTTTTTGGGCAATTGCAATATAATACGGGGCTCTACAAACCTGTGATGAAGGTCATACACATGTGTTATGGGCATATGCACCCAAAAAGGATATACTATATGGATGCCGATAAAGACGATGAAAAATCCGAAAAATAATGTGTAAAAAATGAGTTGTTCCACTATCATTATTACATAATCAGAATAAATTATATATTTTTATAAATCAAAATATATAATGAGTTTGGAACAATACGCGGATTATTTGAGTGTTTATGATAACTGTATGGAATATTGCGCGGATGATTTAGAATGTGTTAATGATATTATTACTGAATATCCAAACTTTTGCAAAAAAAATGATGAAACCGTGGTTTGCAAAATAGTCACAACAAAGCATTACAAAAAACTGTTGATTTTATTGGCAAAAATCGTGAAATTGATGTATACGCTGCGCGGCCTCTATGGAAATACATATGATATGAATTTTATTGTAATTGTTGGCTATTTACCGCTGGATTATGAAGAGTATAAATGCGTTGTGTTTGATACATATTCCGCGGGAATGCCGAATAATTTGGGTGATTATTTTGCAATAATGCATGAAATGGCCAAACCACAAGGCAATAGAAACAGAGATTTAATGAAAAAATTCAGCAGCTTTGTATCTGATTTTCAACCATGGACAACAATATTAGTGGATTTTTTGAATTCTAAGGCATCACATGTTTTACAAGAATTATTTGGATTCAGTATTTTTCCATCCATTGTGCACATACAAGGTTATGGCTCTATCGCAACAGATAAAAAATATATTAGTTTGATAAACTCACAAAAATCATTGTATAATCCTAATTATTATGGTATATTAAAAACCTTGATATCTTCAAAACCAAGAAAAACAATACCAATAAAAACTCGTAAACGAATTACTATAAATAGAACAAATAAAAATAATAATAAAAATAAAACACTCAAGGCATAAAAATTTATAGAAAATTCAATACAAATATAATATATAAATGTTGGTGAATTTTTTTACTGTTGATGTGGCTGCGACTGCCAATAATTTCAGTGATTTCGCAAATAATTTTGTCCCAAATTATACTTGTTTATATTTTTCCACGGATTTATCCAGATATGTGTTTTGTTTAGACGCCTCTATTGACGCCGCTGCCATTTGTTTATTATATAATTTTACCTATAATTTTGTGCATGAAATGGAGGTTGAAGATAACCTTTATTGTCGCGATGCATACATTGCTATTAATGGATTTAATAAATATAAATTAATGTTAACACCTTAATAACGAACAACTCTATCAAAAAACGCATCTACCAAGGCTTTATCGGCGCCTACAACCATATCATCAGGGATAGCAGTTTCATTGCCTTTTTTCCAACATAATACAGCAGGCACACCATTGATTTGTTTCTTGGATTTCAACAAAGCATACAAATCAAATGAATCATCGATATCCACCATAATACACTTGTATCCATTTCGCTCGGATAATCGTTCAAATGCGTATTTGATTGCGGGTTCAATGCGTTTGCATGGTCCACACCAAGTAGCACCAAATTTAATCAAGACTTTGCCAGGATTTTCACGCAACACTTCTGCAAATTTTGCTCTATCAAGCATTTCTTCAAATTCACTCATGTTATATACATTTATTTAGAATCTTTATTCTATATTCGTTTTTTAATATACATACAAAATGCATTATAGATTATATACATATGTCGCAACCACCGCATAATTTGGATTTGAATTCGTATACATTAGATGAAATATTTGCTCTGTTTGATTTGTCGTATGACCTCACAGAGGAGAATATGAAAAAAGCCAAAAAAAAGGTGCTAATGTTGCATCCTGATAAATCACGATTGCCATCCACCTATTATTTGTTTTATAAGAAAGCCTATGAGGTTATATTAGACCTTTATCGAAGCCAGAATAAAATCAATGCGAAACAACCCAGTCAAATGGTTTATACTCCTATGAATACCATTGATATACCCAAAGAACAGGTTCTAAAAACAGATATGAAAGATTTTCAGCAAAAATTCAACAGCATCTATGATGAAACAATGGCGAAAAAAATAGACCCCAGTAAATATGAATGGTTTAAAAAAGATGCGGATGACGATTATGGGTCGAAAAAAGTGAATCCGAAAAATATGGGTGAAGCATTAGAGACACTTAAACAAAAACAACAAACATTAACTGTTTATAGGGGTGTACAAGAAATGCGACCCACTGGTCTAACAAGTTTTTATGATGATGACGAGGATGATAATACGCAAACTGGCTATATTGAATGTGATGTATTTAGTAAACTGAAATTCGATGATTTGCGTAAAGTGCATCGTGACCAAGTGGTGACTGGTATTACGGAACGAGATTTAGCAAATGTACAAACAAGGAAAATGGATAGTTATGCACAATCTCGTGAAAAATCAATGGGACAAGCAATGAGTAAAGCACAATCGGAATCTTTATTTGAACAACAGCGAAAAATGCAAATGGAGGAAATAATGCGCAAACAACAGCGTGATATTATGTTGCAAAAAGAATACGAAGAAAAACAAAAGCGTGTAGCTGCGGCATTTTTGCGAATTGGTAATTAGAGTTGTTTTTTCATTGTATAACAAATATATACAATGAACATATCATTATTATCAAATAATTTTTCAAATAGTAAAACTTTTCAAGGAAATCTTGCATTGGATATAAGCAATACTGTTTTTATAAATGGGTCAAATGCATATACTGCATATGATACTGCTGGAAACGGGTCATGGAAAATATATAGCACAATAAATACATCTATTGCTTCTGTAACAGGAGCGAGCGCAGCGAGCGAATGGACACAGGGTAATTTAATAAGCGCCGACATACCATCTATCACCGATAATATTTGGCATTTTTTAATCAGTTCTGCAACTGTTTCAGGAACCATTTTAACAGATGCTATGAATGTTTATACAGCAACCTTATCATCAGCTGCAATGTTTGTATCAACTTTGCCTTCTCCTGCGCCTGGTAATAATTATTTGTTATTTACTGCTGCATCATCTCAGTATGTGACTTTGCCTGCATTTACGCCAACATCTGATGGTTTATCATTTTCTTTATGGTTTACTGCAAATTCTACTGGTGCAAATAGCAGACTTTTTGAATTAGGAAACGGGTCAAATACAAATAATATTATATTATCTATTCTTGGAACAAATGCAGTATACAGTGCAATTAATCGTGCAGCAAATGACTTATTATCGCAATCCGATTCTGTTGCAACCACAGTAAATAATAATGTATGGCGACATTTAGTATGGGTTATTGTACCCACTGGTGGCGCAAATGCAACATGGCAATTTTATTTGAATGGCGTGCTTGTAAATACATTCACAAATATGTATTATCCTGCGCTAACTACATATACAGTAAATTATTTGGGCGCTTCAAATACAATAACGGACCCTTATTTTAATGGTGCTATTGACGATTTTCGTGTATATAATCGTGTGCTAAGTGCAACAGAAATAACATATATTTATAAATTACCGACCGCATATTATGGATTTGAAACTGTGGATTTGAGTAGTAATAACACAAATTATGCAAATAATGCTTCAAATACACCTATATATGACGGCACGCTTGTGGGTGCTACAATTGCTGTAGATGCGGGTTCACGCATTGCCGGAAAAGGTTATTTATCTTTGGTGAAAACATCTAATCAATATGCGCGTTTTTGTCCTGTGAATATTTCAACAAATGGTTTTACAGTGGCTTTATGGGTATGTTCAAATGCATCCTCTATTGGAGCTGCGCGCATATTTGATTTGAGAAACCCGGAAATTAGTATTCTTGTAAATGATGCAAATAATGTTAAATTATATGTTACAAGTGGTCCAAATACAACATTTGCCGCTGCTAATATAAATAGTAATATATGGCAACATATTGCATTAAGTGTGCAATATAATGGAGCATCATCTGTTTATAGTTTTTATTATAATGGGGCATTTGTAAGCAGTGTTACTGGTGCTTATCCTGCAACTGGAGTTCGCGGGTTTCATAATATAGGTAATTATGGGGATAATGCAACTGTTACAGGTGAACGATTAAATGGTGGTGTGGACGATTTTTATTTTTTTGGTCGCACGCTTAATGCTACCGATATTGCAAATATATATAACAATATTGGCGGATTACCTTACGGCAAATTGAATCAATATGGTGCTATATGCATGTTGAAACCCGGCATTCCGATTAACGCCAGTGAAACCGCTTATACTTTCAAAAATAATGAAATTGCATTATTGCCTGGGACATCTAATAATGTATATGCTGTATGGACAGCCCCTATTACCACCAACATATATGTAGATGTGTCTTTTGCAAATTATAATGCGCGAAGTACAAGTGGTGTTGGTTTTCAAATGTTTAAAATTAATAACGATGACTCTTTTGGTTCCGTGGTTTATTCACGCACAGTAACAGCTAATGCATTGACAAATGCTGCGCCAACAAATTATTTGTCTGTGCCTGCTGCGAAATTATCTATGGGAACAGGCGATAAACTTTATTTTCGTGCTGATAATAATGGTAATTCAACCAGTAGCAGTTGTTTATTATCAGTGAATTTGACTTCCTATACAGGGCTTTATTAACATCATTAATTAATGTTAATTCCAAACAGATAAAAATAAATTTATATTTGCAGAAAAATTCAAGTGATGTATATATAATGGAATCGAAATACATATATAAATATTTAGGAGCCATTGCTGTTATTGGGTTGGCAAGTTATTACGGAAATCGTATAAAACAAGGATTGGCAAATAAAGATGAAAATGATGAATTAATACGACAATATCTATTAAATGAATCTCCTCTCTATGGGTTCAACAGACCCAAAATGTGGATACATAGTAAATATGAGACCAATGCCAGACAATGGAAAGATTTTATGAGCAGAAATTCCACTGATTTGAATCAACCTTATTTGCATTTTACCATAAAGACAATTATTGATAATTGTGGAGACGATTTCAATGTTTGCCTGATTGATGACGAATCTTTTAGCCGTCTTATTCCTGATTGGGATGTGTCTGTTGGCTCTATGGCTGAACCTTTTCGCAGTGCTTTTCGCGAAGTGGCTATGCTCAAACTCCTCTACATTTATGGAGGTGTGATTATGCCCAATTCCTTTGTCTGTTTAAAAAGTATTTTGCCTCTTTATAAACAATGCGGTGATGGACCCCGATTTGGTGAGACCTTGTTCAACAGTCATTTTGTGCCTGATACACAATTTGTGATTGCGCAAAAAGGATGCCCAAAACTCAAATCTTTAATACTCACTTTGCAAGAACGCAATAAATCGAATCATTTCTCGGATGAATCCAAATTTTTGGGCGCTACTAAACAATTGCTTTATCAAAATAGCGAAATTGAGGCCATTGATGGTAAATTGCTGGGCATAAAAACACCCTGTGGCAAACCTATTTTGTTAGAAGATATGATGAGTGAAGAATTTCTGCGTCTCGATAAAGATGCATATGGAATTTTGATTCCCGGTGACGAAGTTTTGCGCAGACCCAAATATGCTTGGTTGGCTTATATTTCTAAACGCGAACTTATGAAATCCAATATTGTTATTGTAAAACACATTAAAGCCGCGTTTCAAGACTGCTATAAACCTGAATCCTCTGTTGTTAAATCTGTAACACCCTTGTAAGATACATAATATATGTTGTTGTGTATTGAATGGTCATATTTTATCTCGGTTCTCAGTGCGATTCCACTAAATTTGCATATTTGACGCACCATATTTGCAAAACTATTATAGGTTAAGGGCCTGTCACAATAATGCATTTTGGCATTAAAATAATATGGCCGCAACTTCTTTATAAAGGCTGGATGATAATTGAAAAACAGCATTTTCTTATAGGCTATTAAATCAACTATGTATTCGGTATTATCCACTGTTTTTTCACAGATTTTTTCCAATAAATCATACAAAATATTTAATGGTATGGGTCGTATAAATACTTGCTTATTCATTTATTAAATATACATAGAATTGTGTATGTATATTTTTAATTTTTTGTTTTTTTTGTTATAGTTTGGTTTTTGGTGAAGCCCTGTGCCCATATCCATATTTGCGCTTTGCCTCTAATGCATATTTATATGCCTTGCCTTTATGGTTACATCCATTATGCAATATGTTAAAATCTACCGCGGCTGATTTACCCGCTGTTAATGCACTTGCAAGTCTGGCATATCCCCATGATTGTGCTGTCTGGTTTGGCCTGGATCCAGATGAAAAATATGCACCTTCACCCTTTTTTACTATTTTCTCTAATGCCGCTTTACTGCAACCAGTTGCTTTTACCAATTCGGCAGTAGGCGCTATATGCTCTACTCCATATATGCGTCGGGCTGTCTCTACATGTTTGGATGGCCGTGATTTAAATGTTTTTATATGAGGACGCGTATAATAAATGCCTTCTTTGTATAATCTTCGTGATTTTGATAAATATTTTCGCTGTGTTTTTTTATCACCTGTCGATAAAGCCTTTGGTATATATCTTTTGGGAACCTCTATCATTATACATTGCAATGATATAATTCATATAAATTATTTGTAAAAAACGCCAACTCTATTGCGTCTTCATGCACCTTGTGAAACAACATTATATATTTGCATAATAGAGGGAGTATGTTGTATTTCATTCGTTCTTCAATACAACCTGTGATTTTCACAAAATAGAAAAAATAATCTAATATGTCTATAACTGAATACCCATTTGCATGTATTTGCATCAAAATGTCTATTGCGCCTTTTAAATCTCTATTTTTAATATATTCAATATACTGTGTTAATTGTATATGTGAAATGTTTGAACATAACTCGTTTGCACATGCCAAATCCACATGTTTGCCCAATATATATATTTTTTCTAAATAATTTATCAAAACGCGCACTGAATTATTACATATATTTAACATAAACTGTTTTGCATTTTCATCTATACTGAGACCCTCTTTCACAATAATTTTATTCATTGTTTCAACCAAATGTTCTTGTTTAAGCCGCTGCAATTTTAATATATGTAACCTGGATTGTAATGATTCATTCACTTTTTGTATGTTTGCACATGCCGTTATAAACATCACATTTTTCTCATATTTATCTATGTAATTGCGAAATACCTGTTGACTTTGCTCATTTATACTGTCTATGTCATCCACCACAATTAATTTGCGTTTGCCTGGTATACATGATTGTGATTGACAAAATGCTTTCATTTCACTGCGGAAAAATTGGATGCCTTGTTCTTTTAAATTATTAATAAACATAATATTATGCTCTGGAAATACAGCATCTTTATTTAATCCATAATAATTTCTAATGATTGCATTCATTAATGATGTTTTGCCTGAACATGCGCCTCCAACAATTAATATATTTAAATCATTGATTTTAATGAGTGTCTCTAATACATTTAAATATGTCTCGTCCAAATAAAAATCCGTAATATAATATGGTTTGTAACGATTTATACAGCTTTGTGTACTATTCATTAGTTTTATGTATTGGATTCTTTATTCTATATTATTTCTGTATCAAATAGTATAGAAAAATAGAGATTGTTAATAAATTATAATAATGCCAACACATTATGAGATTTTGGGCGTTAGCGAAGATGCCGACGAACAAGCCATTAAAAAAGCATATAGGTCACTCAGTTTTCAATATCATCCTGACCGGTATAGTGGTACTGATGCGAATGAAAAAATGCATGCTATTAATGAAGCTTATGAAGTGTTGAAAGATGATGAAAAACGGTTGCAATATAACAATGAATTAAAAGGAATTAAGCCTGGTTTTCCTGGAGGTTTTCCTCCCGGATTTCCACCTGGGTTTCCTGGATTTAATTTTTTTGATATGTTTATGGGTGGTGGAGGCGTGAATATTGAAATTATACATGGACCTGGTGGACAAACATTTATTCGAAGGCAACAAAGTAAACCACCCCCTATTCAAAAACAGCTAATTATTACTTATGAACAAGCTTATTCAGGGTTTAATACCCTTGTTGAAGTACAAAAACCCGATGGTTCTGTATGCATGTTGGATGTAACGGTGCCAAAAGGTGCAAATGATGGTGATTTTATTCCCTTTATATCTGAGAGTGAAAATCAAGGTCATCGCGTAGATATTCATATTATTATACATTTGGAAAAACATCCTACATTTACTCGCAAAGGTAACGACCTTTATTTGAAAAAAACACTGACTCTCAAGGAGGCATTATGCGGCGCACAGTTTGGATTTGTTTATTTGAATGGAAAACATATATCATTAACTATCTCTAATGCTATTATTTCACCAGGGTCAACAAAGAAATTCAAAGGTTATGGATTTAATGAACAAAGTGATTTAATTGTTGAATTTGATGTGGAATTTCCACAATCTTTATCGGATGAACAACGAACCTTGTTGCAACAATGTTTGTAATGTTTTTGGGATGTATGTATTTATTTATTATAAATACATATCAATACATATTAATTTAGATTGCATCTCTATTTGCGATGTTTGGTACTCTTATTTTGACGGCGTTTTCTTCGTTGTCCACGAGTCTTTTTTCTACCGCCTGTTACCGCATTTACTATTGGCTCTGATACCTCTTGTAAAACTTGAGCTTGAGGTTCTTGTACATTAAATAAATTATCAGGTAATACACTTTGTGGTTTAAAATCAGCTACTGATGGCACTTCAAACAATGATTGTTCCTTGGGTTCTTCTGATGGTTTTACTTCCTCTGATAGGATTTCTTCTTTTGTTTCTTCATCATCATTTCCATCAAAAAATGTAAAATATCCCAATACCATTGTTGTTAAACCTATTAATCCATATGATATAATTGTTGGATTGGATACCACACTCTCTGTTCTCAATTTAATGTCCATTATATATTTTATTACCATTATTTTTCTGTGTTTATTATTTATATTCTTATATGGCAAGCGATTTTGAAACTTTTTCGTCTTTTATGACTGTGCGGGCTAATGAAAAAGATGTTTTGCCTTTTTTAAAACAACAACGCTGTTTTTTCCCAAATCCTGAATATGTAAATACAAATCCATTCTATGGTAAACAGGCTAAAATTTGCGCTTTTTATTTGGAATCCGATTGTGTAAAACCATTTGTAAAATGCTTGCTTGATATAAATGATAATAAAGGCAGTTATCCTCTATTGGATTTGGAAGATGATGATTTAGAAATAAAACTGGCCAATTTGTTTTTCAATAATTATGACCCAAAATATGGCGTTTTTGATAAATCCTATAGAGGCTTTATTGCCGATGATGAAAACAATAATGCAATTGTGTTTTATGACCTTACACATATGTTTTTTAATGGGGCATCATTGAAACCAAATTATAAATTTGTAACTCTATTTGAATTATGCAATAAAGATTTTGCTGCTGATTTTACTATTGTTGAAAAAACAGTGGATTGTATGCATGTTGTTACTCCTAAATTGGATATAATTGAGCCTCCTATTACAGGTTATCTTTGTTTGCTGAGTGATAATAAATTTGTTTCACTTACAGAGGAAGAATTAAGCAAATTATGTATTGCAACAGATACTCTTGTAAATTATAAAAATAAAGGTCACTATTACTTTTTCTCAGATACTATATTAAATCCTCTGCCAGACCAGTCTTATGTGCGCTTTGCAGTATATCCACTAAAGATTGGTAAAAAATATAGTGATTTGTATAATAGTGTCTCTATTAATAAACATATTATTGGTGTAAAATCGCCCGACCAGTTTATTATGATGTAAAATTTTATTGCATTGTTTTATATAATGAGTGAAACAAATGGTGAAATAAATAATGATAATAATAATAATTCTATAGGTGCTATCGCATCTGTTTCAACAAATATAAAAGAACAACAACAACAACAAACATCCAATTTTTTACCTAATTTTGCAAATATCTTTGATAGAATATCACAATTATTTCAATCTCTATTTTCCAAAATTGATTCTCGACCCAAATTTACTGTTTTATATTTAGGGTTTTTATTTATTATATATGCCATTGTTAATAAAAAAAACACAAATAATGTGTTTAAACTTTACTGTATTGGTTTTTGGATATTTTGCATAATCTTTATTGCATGGTTGTCAAATCCATTTGAAAATAAAAATGTGAATAATGTTGCCGTGGATAATGTTGCTGTTGAAAATGTCGATAACTCTGTATAAAAATTGATTTTATTTTGTATTTTATTTGGTAAAATACAAACAACAAAGATGAACAAATTACCGCTCGAAATTGTATGGAAAATTATGGATTATGAGGGTTCTGTCCATTACAGAAATGGCAAATATATAAATGCTTATGCGGGTGATACAACCCATGTTGCCGCTGTATTGCAAAAACATGTTTATACATGCAAAGAAGGGTCTTTCTATAATTTTACGGTTACATTGAATGATATGTTTTCTCTGCAATATTCAGTATCTGCAAACGCCACAATTTATTCTGTATATAAACGAGGCAAATACATAACAGGATATATTTACAGTGATAAAAGACAAAGATGGGTGAAATTCACCAGTTTTCGTGATTGGAATGATATATTATAATAATAATATAACATTTTGTTTTATACATTATTCGACCCTATTTGTGGGCTATATTTTTTCATAAATTCTTGTATTATTGATTGCTCTAATGTTTCGCCATTTAATAAGTCCTCTAATTCGTCCAATAAAGGTTCGCGACCATATGTATCACTAAACAGTTTGATTTGGTCCTCGATAATTTTTGTTTGTTTACCCATCTTTATCGCAGCCTGTTTGAATTGTTCTTGCACTTTGCGTTTTCGTTCTGCTTCCTCTTTTTCCAATCTCCTTTTTTCTTCTTCTTGCAATGCTTTTTCCTCTATATTTTTGCGTCTTTCCTCCTCTGACCTCTTTATATTTTCATGTATGCCTTTAATTTTTTGCGATAATAAAGATTCAATGGATTCTATATTTATTTCTGGCTCTCTATACCAATCATGTTTGCCTGTTTCTGATATCATCATTGATGAACATTCATCTGGTTTTTTCAATTCCTTGAATTTCGCCTTTCTTAACTCCTTTTCTTCGCGTTTTTCATCTTCATCTTTGTTTTTAGAACAATATTTTGTAAAACAATTTGCTGATTTACGACCGCTAAAGGTTTCTACAAATTCTTGTGTTATATGTTGTGGTATGGATGGACTTGTTTCCATTAACCTGTCAAATTCTTCACGATATGTTTTTAAAAAATGTCCTGCATCCATGATTCGTTCCTCCGGTGCTTTAGCTAATTCAATGCTTATGTTTCTTGCGAATTTATCCCATGCAATTCCTGATACACGATGTGATTCATTTAGTTCAGAGATTTTCATATACTGTTGTATAGTTGTTAAAATACCAATAATAATATTCACAGAGCCTATTATCATGGGCGCATACATTTGCATAGAAGGTGGAAAATTACTTTGTGCAAATGATGCTGTGCCTGAAATAGTGGAAAAAATAATGGCTGGAATTGTAAACCAGGCATGTAACTTGGAGTATTTTTGATGGGCTTTATTATGCAACCATTTATAACATTTGGCTATATCACACCACTCACTTGGTATTTTTTCATTTTCTGCTGACCATCTAACTTCAGGCATCGTTTTTGAACCAGTTGTATCGTCCAATAAATTTGTATGTGTTGCTTCAGATATTGCGGATTTTTCATAGGATTTTTCACTCATATTATCTATTGCGCTCATCTATATATGAACATTTTCCTAAAAATATGGATAAATTTACTTATTATATTTTACCCTTTACGCAATTGTATTTTTGTTTTGCGAAACGATTTTTTGCGTTTTGCATATTTATTTTGTTTCTTTGTTTTATTTTTTTTACCTCCAGTTGATATTGTATCTAATATTGCTAATTTATAAATATATGATTGAATGCCTTCTTGACAATGCAAACGACTTGATAAATTAAAATTTGCATTTGAACGACCATTTATTGAATAATATGATGATATACTTGGAGCTATTAGTGCTCCTTCACGAATAATTTCAAAATATTGATTTGGAGATTGTAATGCACTTTCTATTTCATCCATTGAAACATAATCAGTAAATCCCAGATTTCTTAAAGAAAATAACGGCTTATTCAAATATACATCTTGTTCACCAACTCCAAGTCCACTCATCGCTCGTTTACATGAATAAAATGTATTTTCATTTTTTTTATCTCCTTGTAAAAAATAAGATTCAAAATCGTCAGCATTAATTGCATGATAAGCATTCATGAATTTAAAGATTTTATTTCTTGGGTTTTCCGCAATGAATTGACTTATGTTTTCGTCAGTTGCATTTATTATATCTCTTGCCTCGGTTGGCATATTGTTTCTATTTATAGTTGTGTGAGGAAATGCAATAATACTTGCGTTTTCAATCAATTGTTTTTTTTCTGGGCTACTTGCTGTATCAGCAGCAGTTTTCCCATTATTATTTACAATTCTTGCATTTGCACCAGAATCCAATAAAAGTTTTACAACATCTATGCTGCCTCTGTCTGCTGCTGCAAATAAAGGTGTTTCACCATCATTATCTGATGCGTTTACATCTGCGCCTGAATCAATTAATAACTTTACTATTTCATAATTATCTGGAAATTGAGAAGCATAATATAAAGGGGGCACATAACTATAATTATTCGCGTCTGCGCCTTTATTAATTAATAATTTTGATATATTTTTACTATTATAACATGTTGCATTTACTAACGGTGTGTTGCCATTATTATCCTCTGCATTTATATCCATATCTATATTGAAATTGAAAATATGTTGTATTAATGATAAATAACTGTCATCTATTGCTAAAATATGTAATATATTTTCGCCTTTATTATTTTTATAATTGCTGATATTATTTTGATGACCATTATTAAGCAATTTATTAATAATGAATTTAAATTTAATATTTGGTAAATTACTTACAAGGTTAAGTAGTTCAGTTGCTTCTGGTGGTGCTGGTGTTTGTTCTCCATTAGATTCAGAACTGGATTCAGAACTGGATTCAGAACTATATTCAGAACTTAATTCTGACTCTTCATCTGACACTACTGGTGCTTGTTCGTTTATTCTACGAAGTTCTCTTGCATAGAATTTGCGTACTCCCACACCATCTATATTGACAATAAGCTTAAAATTGATTGCATCATATTGTATAATTGTTCCATTTCTCCAAGTTCCATCCATTAGCACCTGAACACGGTCTTGAATTTGAAAGCCTCCAAATTCAGGTAAATTGCCTACAGATCTATTTGGCGCTGGGAGTCTAGCTTGCATTGCTTGGATGTTTGCTGGTACTGGTCTTTGTTGTGCTGATGCAGGTCTTTCTTGTGCTGGTGCTTGTGCCACAATTTGTGGAAGCGCAACTGCTGCTGCAGTTGGTGGTTGTGGCCATGGTTGTCCTCTTCTATGCACTTGTAAATATGAACGAATTACTTGTGAATTTGTGGCGTCTGATGGTTGAATATTATAATATATGTGTTCAATAGTTCCTCGAACCCATTGTCTATTTATTCTCATATCAACTTGTTCTCCAATTTGATATATACGAGACGTTCTATCAAGATCAAACCATTGTCCATTTCCCCAATTTTCTGGTTTTACCTCACCTTTATTTTTACGCAATACTCGTCCTGTTGCATTATTTCTTACATCATACGAGTTAACGCCTTTAAATATTGATGTATTTCCTAAAATACTTCCATCAAGCATTTGAATTTCTACTTCATCACCCAATCTATAATCCTGAGCCATAATATATAAATATTTTATATATTATTTTAGGTTAGATCCCATAAAAATTGATTCTTTTTTTATGGCTTGTTATATAGAATTAAAAATATAACCATCATCCATTTTAAATAATGAATATTAATCTGATTAGTTACTCTATTATTATTGCCTCTATGTTGTTAGGCACTGTTTCCGTTTCAGTTGCTTGGAACATTATTACAAATATGTTCAGTTACCTTGATAACTTAAGTTGTCACACAGTAATTTATTTGCATTGTATTGTATCAACTGGCGGCACTGCCTTTATTTGTTGGAAAATGATACAGAAACATAATGCTGATATGTTGGCTCATCGCGATGCTATTTTGAATAATTTGAATGAATTGTTTGAAGAAGAATATGAAGAAAATGATGAGGAAAAAGATGAGGAAAAAGATAATGAAAACGAAGAGAAAAACGATGATGAACAAGATGAGGAAAAAGATGAGGAAAAAGATGAGGAAAAAGATGAGGAAAAAGATGAGGAAAAAGATGAGGAAAACGAAGAGGAAAAAGATGAGGAAAAAGATGTTAACAATGAATGTATAACTGAAGACCAACTAAATACGGTTATAAATCTCTATGCAATTCATCTCCTTGAATTTTATGTTAGAATTATTACAATTGGCCTGAAAAATACTATTTCGTTTGCAGACAAATTTAATGAATTTGTAAATAGGTTTACTGCTTGGTTTGTAAATAACACCGTTCGCGAATAATTTGTTTTATATTTTGTATGTTTTGTATGTTTATCTTAAACAATTAACTTAACTCACACAATGGAGTAATTCTTTTTTCATTATATGTTGTTATATTATTATAATTATGTTGAATAATTTACAAAAATATCAAACAGAGTTTCAACAATTATTAGCAAATATACAACTGAATGAGCAAAATCTCTATTGTGTTAATGAAAAAATTGGCAATTTGAAACAAATATATGGTGAATTTATTGCATCTAATATGCATAATAAAATTTTCCTGTTTTGTTTAGAGTCTTTTAACTTTCAAATAAAGACCTTTAGTGTGGATTCTGCAAATATGCAGAATTTTTTGCTTATGTTTGCGCATAGAATTATATGCGACTATGCCAAATTATATAAAATTATTGTGCAGTTTTATGATGAACGAAAATTCGCAAAACCGGAGTTAAAACCATTGCCTGCATTTAATGAATTAAAACCATTAGTATCATATAACCTTTGTGATATACAAAGGTTGTTTGATGAATTATGTATGCTTGTTAAATGTTTGATAGAAATTCATGATGCAAACAAAATAAAGATTGATGATTATATTGCAAAATCACAAACAGGTATTTGTATTACCAATTTCATTCAATCTTTGCAATGTGATAATTCTTTATTAAGTGATCAAATAAAGCTCTATTTGAATCATATACAATTTTTCAAAAACAATCAAACAAAATATTTGTTAAAATTAAACAAAAAAATAGAGATGCTTAAACAAGATATTGATGATGAAATAAAATTTGAACCTGCGAAAAAACAGGTAGATAATAATATCTCTATTGGGGCTGATTTAAAAAGTGATAAATTGGATGTATTTATAGAAGAAGATTCTTTGAATGTAAATTATAACGAGGTTTCTGAACAGGTTTCTGAACAAGTTCTTGAAAATATTCCGTTAGAGGTTTATGAACAGGTTCCGTTAGAGGTTTATGAAAAGATTCCGTTAGAGGTTTCAGAAAAGGTTCCGTTAGAGGTTTCTGAAAAGATTCCGTTAGAGGTTTCTGCAGAAGTTCCATTAGAGGTTTATGAAAAGGTTCCATTAGAGGTTAATAAAGAAACAATCACTTTTGCAATTGAAAATACATCCGTGAAAGAACCTTTGAAAAAAAAACGAGTATTAAAAAAAATGTATGTATAAAACAACAAAATCTTTATTTTACAAAAATAATTTTTAATATTATTGTAAAAAATACTGTGAATATGGTTATATTAGAAAAAATATGAACCTTTTTTTTTTATAATTCGTTTTTTTTTATGTGTTGTATTTGGCCTTTTTTTCACAGAGGCTTTACTCATGGTCTTTGTTTTCACACCTGGTGATTTTATAATTTCTTCTTTATCTAATGTTTTTAATTGATGACTTGGATACACCAATTTCTCTCTCGGTCTATAATTTAAAAACCATGATTGATATTCATCACTGTTTTTCTTATTTTTCAACTCTTCATACATTCGCGCCTTTTCACTGCGTATATCCTCTAATGATGGCTGTTTTCCAAAACATGTCATAGAGAATCTGCGTAAGAGCCCCTTTTGACTGAGTTTATTTTTTTCCTGCACATCATAGAGAAACTCCGCCATACAAAGCAATCTATCTCGACTATAATAGGGTTTTTTCGCATATAAAAACGCCAGGTAAAATGTCAAAATCGTATCAATAGAGGCCACATTAATTGTTTGATTTTTATCTAATGAGATTGTGTTATAATTATGACATGCAATGGGTTCATACAA
>JACCDX010544354.1_pt1 | contig 36071 bp, 61 predicted proteins | sample 7449681 | NCBI WGS metagenome assembly JACCDX01 (sample SAMN15323450, study PRJNA562643) | freshwater metagenome | isolation source: river surface water | place: USA:Blue River Watershed | collected 2017-08-18
AAATGGCGCAAGATGGCGAGTTGATTCGCATGGCCGACGAAACACGCCGACGTGAGCTTGGTTTGGTGGACGGCCAGCAAGCCCACAAAGAGCAGCAAGAGACGATCAGGTCAGGCGACAATGCCTCGGATGAATATGTCCGGCACACCCGCCCAATGATGGCCCGCCAATCGTGGTACGCAGGCGCAGCCTTCATCTTTGGCTTTGAGATCGCCAAGGTCATGGGCCATGGCGATGGCGCATCGTTTGAGATCGCCATGACAGTGCTGGCCCCCTCTCTGGCCTACATGGGCTTTCGCACCTTTGACAAGTTCGCCAAATGGAAAAAGTGACGCACATCACAAAAATTAAGCGTGGAACTATTCGCCACGATGGAATGATATTTTGGTCAATGGTAAAAGGTCGAGAGTATTGGACGACGCCATCACAATTTGCAAAAGGCGTGGCAGCCATAAAAGCCAATAGACAAGCAAGAGCGCATCTTAATGTTGAAAAAAACCGAGCAAAAACACGTGCTTGGTATGCAAGAAATTCTCAAAAAGCTTGCGACTCAACAAAAAAATGGCGTGAAAATAATCCAGAAAAAGTTAAAGAACAAAAAACAAATTGGATTAAAAAACCAGAAAACAGGATTCGCACACTTATTGGTGCGGCAAAACAAAGAGCAAAAAAAAGTGGAATTGAATTTTCAATTACCATGGATGATCTTTTGCCGCTTCCTATTGAGTGCCCAGTCCTTGGGATAAAAATTAATTACAACGGCAACAGTGATCAACGCGGTTTTGTAGATGACTCTCCTTCAATTGACAGGATTGATTCATCTGCTGGATACGTAAAAGGAAATGTAAAAATAATTTGCTGGAGAGCAAATCGAATTAAAAGCGACTCAACAATTGAAGAAATGCAAGCAATTTTGAATTTTATGAAAAGAGAGCTTAAATGCAAGTGACTCCACATTTTTCGCTTGCCGAGTTGACGGCCAGCGAGACAGCCGCACGGCATGGCTGGGACAACACCCCAGGCCCGACAGAGCTTGCGAACCTCAAGCGACTGGCCGATCTATTGGAGCAAGTCCGCGCATTGCTTGGCAAGCCTGTGCTGGTCAATTCAGCCTACCGATCCAAGCGCGTGAACGATGCCGTTGGAAGCAAGGACACCAGCCAGCACCGCATTGGCTGCGCGGCCGACATTCGCGTGCCAGGCATGGCGCCGGGCCAAGTGGTGCGCAAGATTATTGCAAGCGGCATCAACTTTGACCAAGCCATCAATGAATACAACTCTTGGACCCACATCAGCGTGCCAAAAACAGAATCAACGCCCGCCCGAAAGCAGGCGCTGATTATTGACCGCCAGGGCGTTCGTTTGTTCGCTTAAACAAAGCCGCGCAGATTTGGCGGCTTGTAGTCCTTGCCCTTGCCGATCTTGCCGCCTTCAAGGATTACGGCCACGCCATCCTCCAGCTTTGAATCGTTGGAATCCAGCACAGCTTGATCGGCGGCGTCCTTGTCAAAGCCAGCCAAGTAAGCCACGCCATTGCCTGTCACCTCGCTATCGCAAAGCGCATCCAGGGCATCCACGCGCAGGTGGACGGGGATGTAAACCGATTGCTCGCCGCGCTTGAGCTTTGAGGCAAACCACTCCAGATCCAGGCGCGTGCGGTCAAGTAGCTTGGCATATCCCTCGCTATCGGTGCGCAGGCAAGCGAGCAATTCGCAAAATTCCTCGACGTGTACGCCAATGGCTACGCTCAAATTTTCCGGAGTTTGGGTTTTGCCACACGCAAGAAGCCATTTTTTGTTTCGTTCAAAATTGGTCATTGGTTTTTTCCTAAAAATCGCATCAAAGTTTTTGCCAAATGTCTCAAGCGGAACGCTGAATGTCCGTGGCGCAGAGCCTTTGCCGCCGTCACCGTGTCTCATATTTTCGTCCAATCTATTCTTGTCGCTTTGCCATGCCGTCCATGTACCCTCGCTGGTACGCTGACTCTAAATTTTCGCCCTCTGTTGCAACAAGAGCTTTTTCAACCCAATCAAAAACAGATTGCAAATCGCTTAGATTTGTCATCTGGGATGGCTCAAAAACTTTTTCCATTGTTTTGTCTCCAATCCAAAACCGCTCTTGTAATTCAAGTGCGGTTTTTATACAGTCAATGCCTTTTTGTCTATGGCTTTGTTCAAGTTTCCAGTAATCCAAATATCCACCTAATTCTGTTTGATCTTTTCTTTGGCGAGCGTATTTTGGAGTTGCGCTATTCAGAACTTCCAGCGCTAATTTAAGTGCATCAATATGTTCTTTCACTTCATCTCTCCGCCCAAAGACTTGACCAACGAATCCACCAGCGGCCCAAACGTGCCTGTGAAAATCGCCACGTCCGCATCAAACGCATCTTCTTCGTGCTCGCCTGCACCAGCATCCAGCAGGCTGATCTTTTTGATGCGCATGGAATCCGTCAGCATGAATTCCGCCTGGCCATCCCATTCAAGGCCCAGGGCGGTCGGCAACTTGCCTTCGCGCACGTGGTTTCGCACCTCGTCGCAATCCAGATTGTGATGCGTAAATTTGACCTTGGCGCAATCATCGCCGATCGACTCAAGCAGGCAATCGCGGCCAATGCTGAAACCATACGGCAACTCGTCATGATCGCTTAACAGCCAATCCGTCATCATGCCTTGCGGGCTTGTTGGCGTAGCCACCAAGTAAAGTTGCATCGACGGAATGGCCGCAAGGATCGCGCCCACAAAGTCGTCTGCACGTGAGTTGCTGGCCGTGTCCACAATCATCAAGCCATCGTCACGCAGCCAGGCCAAGACCGCAGTTTGCTTTGGGAAGGCTTGTGGCAGCAAAGCAAGGCGGGCATCCTCTTTGATCTCGCGGATTTCCTTCTTGCCAGGCTTGCGGCCCTGGGCCTGCTCGATTTCATAAATGCGGTTTTCCACCTCGTCGCGCAGGACTTTGCCAGGCACAGACTTGGTTTCGATCATCAGCTTGACGATGCGCTCGCCGTTGACGATCTCAATCATTGGCCCGTGGTTGTGGCCGCGAGGCTCAATCCAGCCGACAGACTTTTCTTGCAAATCCCCACAGGGAACAAAGGCAGGAAAGTCGCCAAAGTCTGGCGGCAAGGCTGATTCGATTTTGTAGCGGTAGATGGTGGCGTTTTTGAACATGGTTTCTCCGGTTTAAAAAGTGTGCTCGTTGGCGATGCGCTCAATGACTTGGCGATAGTATTCGCGGCCAGCCTCGACCTTTTCAACGATCTTGGCCTCCATCGTTTTGTCGCGCTCTTGGTGAAGCAGGGTAACGCGCAACTCGGGCGCGATATGGTCCACGATGTGCAGCTTGGGGTCTTCGTACCCGATCAACTCCTCTGGCGTGGAAACCAGGCAGTAAGCAATGGCCGCGCTGTCCACATCCCAAAGCCACATATACGCAGCCAACTGCCAGGTGTAGGTCTTGTTTTCCCCATCCTCGGCAAGCGCCGGGAACGTGGCAAGCGACCATGACGACTTGATGTCGATGATCTTCGAGCCGGTGAAGATGTCGCACTCGCCGGTGATCCATTCGTTGGTCTTGCGCTCGGTGTTCTTTGCATGGCTAGAAAACAAAACCGAGTTCAGCAACTCAATGGACTGATCCTCGCATTGGATGCCCTTGGTCATTGGCTTGCTGGTGATGCGCTCGTCGTACCCATACACAGCCTCTTTTGCCATCTTGGTGATGGCAGTCTTGGCCCCAACCGAGAGCTTATCGCTCTTGCTTTTGGGCTCGGTCATGATGTCGGCCAGCGACGATGCGCGAAAGATCAATTTATGGTCAAGCATTTGCAAGCGCCTCCACGAGTACGGATTCCTGTTCTTCGGTCAGCGCAAAATCATTGCGCAGCTTCTCGGTGCTGTACTGCCCCGACTTGATCGACTCGACCGCCTTGGCAAAACGGGCATTTGTCAGCGTTGGCTTTTTGGCCTCCACCTGGTGCGACTCGTGATCTGGATCGCCTTCGACCGGGATGCAGAACGCTTGAATGGCCGTGTATTTGTACGCCGCGCTCATCGCCTTGTTGGTCGACTTGTCGCCGCTGTCCATGGCCTCGCCGTACATCTTGACGGTGTGCTTCGAGCCATCCTCTGCGCTCACAAAGTCATACTCCACCTCGACCGTGGTGTAGAAAAGATTGCCGCCAGACTTGGATTGGCGTTCTTCGCATGACCGACTGATAACGCGCGGCAGAATGACCAGCTTATGACGAGCCAGCAAAGGCGCAAGAGCGTTTTGCACATCATCAATTCCTCGGAAATTGAAGCCCGAGCCCTGTTGATTGCGGCGATTCTTGGCGATGCCGTGGGCGGAGATGTCGCTGGCGACCTCCGCAATGAGTTGATAGACGTTCTTTGTCATGGTCTCACTTTCGGTTTGCATGGCGACTGTGCCACGGAAATTATTATAAGCTAATTTTTGCAGGCTGTGGCAAAATAATTTCCATCTGAACATAAAAAAACAGATTACAATTAGCCGCATCCGACAAACATGGGGAAAACATGACAGAGCAAGAGATCACAAACGAATCCGTCAAGGTGCTGCGCAAGTCGCTTGGCCTTGGCCAAGCCGAGTTCTGGGGGCCGATTGGCGTCAAACAATCCGCATCCTCTGGCTATGAAAGCAAGACGGCCATCCCAAAGCCTGTGCGCATCCTGGTGGTGGCCCGCTACATCTGCGGCATCCACATTGACGCCGACACCGACGAGGGCGTGGAAAAGACCGCCAAGCTGGGTGCGATCCAGCAAAAGAGCATCAAGGCCAAAGCCATCGCTGGCGAGGTCAAGCAAGACCTGGCGAAAGCCGCCAAGTCAATCCAAACGGCGCACGACGCGCTGAGTTCATACTGAAAGGCAAAACATGGCTCAAATCACTGGAGTTTTCCGCATTGGACGGGACGCAGAATTGCGATTCACGCCTCGCGGCGATGCTGTCGCTCAACTGTCGTTGGCTTTCAACTACGGCAAAAAAGGCGACGACAACAAACGCCCATCGCAATGGATCGACGCATCCATCTGGGGCAAGCGTGCCGAATCGCTTGCGCCTTACCTGCTCAAAGGCTCGCAGATTTACGCCGTCCTGAGCGACCCGCATATCCAGACCTACGAAGGCAAAAATGGCACAGGCCACAAACTGGCCGCGACCGTGCTGGAGATCGAATTGATCGCAGGCCAACGCGAGCAAGGTCAGCCCGCACAACGCCAAGAGCGACCAGCGGCACGGCCAGCGCCTGCGCCCGCATCAAGCGGCTTTGATGACATGGACGACGACATCCCATTCTGACGATTGCAGGCCGAAAGCGGATGCTGTGCCTCTGGGGGATCCCGGTGGACGCAACACAGACGCAGCGAGTAGGCCCACCATTTTTTAACCAAGGAGAAAAGCATGAGTGACCAAGAGATTGAGAAGGCCATCCAGGCCAAGGGCGCCAATGTCGCGCCGCGTGTGACGCCCGCCGACATCGAGGCGAACATCGTGCAGGTCGAGGTCGTCCGATACGTAACCCAAGGCGGCAAAGTGCTGCGCTGGGCCGTGCTGACCACAAAGAACGGCTATGCCGTGACAGGACGTCCGTCTGTTTGCGTGTCGCCGGAGAACGATAACGCGGAAGACGGCGAACGGATTGCCATTGAAAACGCCAAAAACGAGCTGTGGCCCCTCATGGGCTACGAGTTGCAGTCCAAGCTGGCCGGAGGTGCAGCATGAACCGCGAACAAATTGCCCGCGTCTGCCACGAAGTGAACCGCGCCTACTGCGAAGCCCTCGGCGATCACAGCCAACCTGCTTGGGAAGACGCCCCGCAATGGCAGAAGGACAGCGCCATGATTGGCGTCAAACTGCACACCGAGAATGATGTTGGCCCCGAAGCCAGCCATGAAAGCTGGATGGCGCAGAAGGTCGCTGAAGGATGGGTGTACGGCCCTGTCAAAGACCCCGAGGCAAAGATTCATCATTGCATCGTGCCATTTGATATGCTGCCACGCGAACAACAGGCAAAGGATTTCATTTTCCGTTCCGTTGTCCATGCCTTGCGCTTGGTGTGATGGCTAAATTCACCATCCAACGCACCGGCCAGGCCATCCCAGAAGAACTGGAGGGCGCTCGCGCCCTTCTTTTCAAATGCTTTGAAGGCCGCACCGACGAAGACGCCGCCGCATGGAAGAAACTCTGGGCGCGTCTCATCAAATCAGAGCCAGGCCAGATCATCAACATGGAGGCATCGTTTCCGCGAAACCTAAAATTTCATCGGCGATTTTTTGCTTTGCTGAACATTGGATGCGAGGCTTGGCAACCGGCGACCAAATTCAAAGGCATGGAGATCGCCAAGGACTTTGACCAATTCCGCAGCGATGTGACGATCCTCGCCGGTTTCTACGAGCAGACGTTCACGCTTGATGGCGCGATGTCGCTCAAAGCCAAGTCGATCGCCTTTGGCAGCATGGAAGAACCAGAGTTCGAGGCGCTTTATTCCGCCGTGGTGAACGTCCTGCTTCAGCGCGTGCTGACGACATACGAGGACCGCGCCCAGTTGGATGCGGTGGTCGATCAAATCCTGAGCATGGCATGAGATTCCCAAAGCACGATTACATCCGCAGCAAGACCCTGCTGCGCAACGCCCGCGAGATCCCATGCCAGCATTGCGGTGCTGATGACGGCACAGTGGTGGCCGCGCACACCAACCACGGCGGCGGCAAGGGCCGCGGCATCAAGGCCAGCGACAACCTGATCGCCTCGCTCTGTTTTCGATGCCACCATGCGCTCGATCAGGGCGCGACAATGAGCAAATCCGAGCGGATCGCCATGTGGGAGGATGCCCACCGCAAGACCGTGGACAAGCTGACAAAGCTAGGATTGTGGCCCGCCGACGTGCCCATCCCATAAATTACGATATAATAAAATCCTCATCAACAAAACCACAAAACCCAATGAAAGTAAGACGAGCAGACAACGCGCCGGTGACAATGGAATTCATCCGCGCAAAAAGCCACGAAGACGGCGATTGCCTGATATGGGATGGCGCAAAAGGAACCAGCAATGTCGGTGGTGTTCCATACATCAGCGTCAATCGAAAATTGATCCCAGTTCGCCGCTGGATTGCGCAAAACATTTTGCAAGCAAAAATTGATGGCTTGATCGCCAGCACAAAATGCGGCAATCCGCTTTGCATTGACCCTGCGCACATTGCCATGAAGACGCGCAAGGAATTGACGACAGACGCCGCCAAGCGCACGCAGTACCACAAGAACCCTGCACGCAATTACAAACTGGCCCTCGCAGCCCGCGCCCGCTCGCCTCATTCGCCCGAGTTGATTGAGCGCATCCGAAACATGGAAGGCACGCACAAAGGCATTGCCCGCGAGCTTGGCATCAACTTTACTGCGGTCAACCGGATCAAAAACGGCACGGGCTACAAGGAATACAAAAACAACCCATGGGCAGGACTATGAGCAACCAACGATTTTTTTGCGAAGGCGTCGAGGATCACGTTATCCGCAACGAGGATCACGCAGTCGTCATTGCAGGCCAAGGCTACTCCATCAAAGGCAAGATGCGTTGCATTTTGACCGACAGCGGAAACGGCTTTATCGCGCATTTCCCGTCGCATACATCAACGCACCAAGACAACTATGTTTGCATTGATTACGACCAGGCGCAGGCGTTGGTGATGGCGCTGTCTGCGTTCAAAAAAGAATTGGGGTTTGAATGAGAAAGCGCAGCGCATACCGAAAAAAATCAGTCCACCCTTTGCTCATTCAAATGGAGCAAAAAGCATTGCGAGAAAAATGGGATGCAGAGTCAGTCACAGCCGGGATTCACGCGCTGATTGGAGCAGACAAAACGCAACTCATATCGCACAGCGGCCTGCTGTTTTTTGTTGCCAGCGGATGTGCAATTTATCTTGGCTGGACGGGCGATGAGCCAGATTTCCGAATTGTCAGCGCCAGCATAAACGCCATTGACGATCTCAAGGCAAAAAAAGAAATTGAAGACGTTGACAGGGCATCGCTCATGTCCGGCATGAATGCCGCATCAAGAATCATCGCCAATACGCCTATCTATGTGGTTCATGAAAATGCCATGATGTATAGGAAGTGGATGGATTCATTAGAACAATCTGGAGCAATCACATGAGCGAAGCATTAACCCGGGTCATTGCAGAACAGCAGGCCGAAATCGACCAATGGAAATCACGGGACAAATACAATTTGGATGCTTGGGTGCGCGAAAACAAAAAACGCGAGGCTTTGGTCTCTGCTGTTTTTTCATATCTCAGCTACCCCGACGCAACCGGCGTGCGGCAATCAGTCCTTGAGGCTTTGCGCGGCTACGGCTACTGCCTTGCCTGCGAGTGCATCTATTGCGAGTGCGACGACGAATGAAACCCATCTGCGCTCTTTGTGGCCGACCTACAAAGCCATTCGTCATGATTGGCCGCGAAGCTATCGGCCCGAGGTGCGCGGCCAAGGCTGGACTGATGCCTAAGTCGTGGCGCAATAGTCGGCTGAAATTCATCAAGCCCGCAAAACCCGAAAGCAACGGCCAGGGCGATCTATTTGCCGACCAAAAGGAATCCAATGATTGAGCTGACCCTTCCATGGCCATCGCCAGACCTAAGCCCTAACGCGCGCGGCCACTGGGCAATCAAAGCCCGCGCAGCCAAAGCCTACCGCCAGGCCTGCTACATCACTGCAAAGCAGCAGGGCCTGACCCGTATTGACACACCACGCTTGCACGCCACGATCGTGTTCTATCCGCCATCCAGGCGCCGGATCGACCTGGACAACTGCATCGCCAGGATCAAGCAAGCCATCGACGCCGTGGCCGAGATCAGCGGAGTTGACGACAGCAAGTGGACGATGAGCTTTTCCTTTGCTGGCGAGGTCGGCGGGATGGTGAAAATAAACCTTGAGCCGATGCGGATGATTGGGTAAAATATCACTCAGACAGTTTAGATGTTGCACGGACTAGGTGCAGATACATCTAAGCCGTCACAGGCTGACCCCTGAAGGTCTGGTGCTAGTCCCACCAGCTTTCAGGGGTTTTCTTTTTGGAAAGTCAAAAAATGGAATATGAAGATTTTGTAGCAGCCAAACGTCGCAAAGAAGTGGCAACAGGCCATCAACCAGGCGACCTGAACGAGCATTTGTTCGACTTTCAGCACGCCATTGTTGGTTGGGCTGTTCGCCGTGGCCGAGCCGCCATCTTTGCCGATACAGGGCTTGGCAAGACACTGATGCAGCTTTCATGGGCCGATGAGGTGGCAAGTCACACCGGCGGATCTGTGCTGGTGCTGGCCCCGCTTGCCGTTTCTGAGCAAACCATTGAGCAAGGCTCTACGTTTGGCATTGACGTTAAGCGCGTGCCTCATTCTGGCGCGATTGATTCTCCGGGCGTCTGGATCACAAATTACGAGCGCATGGATGCCATCGACTTTACCGAGTTACATGGCTTGGTGCTGGATGAATCGTCAATCTTGAAGGCCCACGACGGCAAGACCCGCCAGCACATCATCACATCGGCCCAGGGCGTGCCTTATCGCCTGAGTTGCACCGCCACACCATCCCCCAACGACTTTGAGGAGCTTGGCAACCAATGCGAGTTTTTGGGCGTTATGACTCGCACCGAAATGCTGGCGACTTATTTTGTCAATGACACCGGCGACACCGGCACATGGCGACTCAAAGGCTGGGGCGCATCAAAGTTCTGGGAGTGGATGGGATCATGGGCGGTGGTGCTGCGCAATCCGTCCGACTTGGGCTTTGATGGCAGCAAGTACATTTTGCCAGCGCCAGAATACATCGAGCACGTCATTCAAACTGAGGCCATTGAAGGTGATTTGTTTTCTCGGCCAGCCATGACCATGACCGAGCGCAGAAAGGCCCAGCGTGACAGCATTGAGGCCCGCTGCCGCGCATTGGCCGAAGTGGTGAATGCCGACACATCTGAGCCGTGGCTTATCTGGTGTCACTTGAATGACGAAGCCGAGTTGCTGGCCGAATTGATTGAAGGCTCTGTCAACGTGCAAGGCAGCGACAAGCCCGAGCGCAAAGCCGAGCAAATGCTCAAATTCAGCAATGGCGAGTTGCGCGTCCTGATCTCCAAGCCAAAGATCTGCGGGTTTGGAATGAATTGGCAGCACTGCGCGCGCATGGCATTTGTTGGGCTGGATGACTCATTTGAGAAGTTCTACCAGGCCGTTCGCCGATGCTACCGATTCGGCCAAAAGCGCAATGTGCAAGTGCACATGTTCACCGCAGAAAACGAAGGCCAGATTCTGGCAAACCTCAAACGCAAAGAAGTGCAACATCACGAGATGAGCGCAAACATGATCGAACACATGAAAGACATTATGAACAAAGAACTGGCAGGCCAAGAGAACATCGTAGACGAATACCGCGAAGACACATTCAGCGGTGATGGCTTTACTGTCCACCTGGGCGACTGCGTTAAGTGGACGCGCCGCATGGAAGACAACAGCGTGGACTATTCTGTTTTCTCGCCGCCGTTCGCCGATCTGTTTGTTTACTCAAACAGCGACCACGACATGGGCAACTGCAAAAACGATCATGAGTTTGTCGAGCAGTTGAAGTTCTTGATCTCTGAGCTTTTCCGGGTTTTGAAGCCTGGACGCAATGTGTCATTCCATTGCATGAACTTGCCCACGACAAAGATGCGTCAAGGCTTTATCGGCCTGCGTGATTTCCGTGGAGATCTGATCCGAGCATTTCAGGATGCCGGGTTCATCTACCACTCTGAGGTCTGCATTTGGAAAGATCCAGTCGTTGCCATGCAGCGCACAAAGGCGCTTGGCCTGCTGCACAAGACAATCCGAGAAAACAGCACCATGAGCCGCATGGGTCTGCCTGACTACGTGGTCACAATGCGCAAGCCTGGTGACATTGAAGAACGGGTGACGCATGGCGAAGACTTGCCAGTCCATTTGTGGCAAAAGTACGCAAGTCCGATCTGGGATGACATCGACCAGGGCCGCACGCTCAACAAGATGCCCGCGCGTGACGAGAACGACGAGAAGCATATGTGCCCTCTCCAGCTTGATGTAATTGAGCGCTGCATCCACCTGTGGACAAACAAAGGCGACGTTGTTTTTAGCCCATTCACCGGCATTGGCTCTGAAGGCTATACAGCCATCAAGATGGGCCGCAAGTTTGTTGGCACTGAGCTCAAGCCGCAATACTTCGAGCTGGCCTGCCTCAACATCACTGATGCATCAAAAGAGCAGCAAGGATTGTTTGCTTGATGTAAAATAACGTCAGACGGTTTTAAAGTTGGTCGAATCAGGGCCAGATACTTTAAAGCCGTCAAAGGCCTAGCCCTTGAATTTCCGTGCTGATTCCACGGGAGTTCAAGGGCTTTTTCTTTTTTTGGTTACAGAAAATGCCAACTCGATATCTTAAGCCTGGCGTAAGAGATAGTGAATCAATAGAGTCGCTATCTGCCAATGCTGAAATTCTTTATTACCGACTGATTGTTACGGTTGATGACTTTGGGCGATACGACGCCCGTCCATCAATGGTAAAGGCTGCTTGCTTTCCAATACGCGAATCAATGACGCCAAGCAAGATTGATGCTTTGCTAAAAGAGCTATCAGAAAACGAACTTATTTTTGTCTATGAAGTTCACGGAAAGCCATACATGCAACTGTGCAAGTGGGACAACATTCCAAGGGCAAAGGAAAGCAAATATCCTTCATTTGAATGTGATTGTTTGCATGTGTATGCAGATGCGCGAATCACGAATACAAATGCACCTTTAACCGTAACCGTAACTGAAACAGAAACAAAGACCGGAAACAAGAAACACGAAACCGCGCCTGACGGCGTATCCCCTGAAGTTTGGGATTCGTTTGTCAAGCAGCGGAAATCAAAGAAAGCCCAAATCACCGACAACGTTTTGAGCGCCATTGATCGAGAGGCAAAAAAGGCAGGGTGGTCATTGGATGCCGCATTGAATGAAATCGTGGTCAGGAACTGGCAGAGCTTCAAAGCTGATTGGGTGGCCGATAAACAAAATCAAACAGAGACCGTTTACCAGCGATCAATGCGGCTCAAGATGCAGGAGGCCGTGCCAAGCATTGCAAAGCAAGCGCCAGAACCCTACCAGGACGCCAGCGACTTTTTCCGCACCATTGACATGGAAACCCAGAAAGCAATCGAGGTGAAAAAATGAGTCTGCCGATGCCTTGGGTTGAGCGAATTTTTACCAAATTGACCATGGTTTACGGTCGGGACTTTTTAGGCCGATGGGAGGGGCTGGACATTTCCGAGGTCAAAGCGGATTGGGCTCATGAGCTTTCAGGCTTCAAAGACCACGCAGAATCCATTGCCTATGCCTTAAAAAATCTGCCAGATAGCGGCAAGCCTCCAACGGTTTTGGAGTTCCGCGCCATGTGCAGGAAGGCCCCGCAATCAACTGCCCCCATGCTGGAAAACAAACTTACAGCCGAGCAAATGGCCGCGAACAAAAAGCGCATTGCTGAATTGATTTCTAAGGTGAAAAAATGACGCACCAACGAGCCATGCAAATCCTCGACCATGTCCGCGAAGGCCGCGCATACCCCGAGCACATCATCACGCAAGCCCTCAAACTGACCGGAGACATTGATGACCAAAGCTGAACAACACCGAGACACCGGCATCGCCCGCGCAGTCAATCATGCCCAGCGCATCCACGCAGATTGGTTTGACAAAGCCAGCGTCATGATGCTTTTGTTCATGAAGCAAAACCCAGGCAAGGCATTTATGGCCGAACAGGTCAGGGTCTGGGCCGAGCAATGCGGGATGCCAAAGCCACCAGACGCCCGCGCATGGGGTGGCGTGTTTATTGCGGCCAGCAAAGCCAACGTGATCCGCAGCATCGGCTACAAGCGGCAAGAATCGGCGACTTGCCATTGCTCGCCAAAGAACGTTTGGAGGAAAGCATGAGCGACAAACCAGAAGCCTTGCGACTGGCCGATCAATTGGAAATTATGAGCTTGTCAACGCGATGGGACAAAGCGGCCGCCGCTGAGCTACGCCGCCTGCACGCCGCCAACATCGACTGCGTTGATCACTTCAACGCCATCAAGGCCGAGCGCGATAATCTTTTAAAAGCGCTGCATGACATTGCCGAATGGGTTGATCGCTACACAGCGCCAAATCATCCAATAAGCACAGTTGCCCGCGCAGCCATTGCCAAAGCGAGCGCCTGATGGACTACGAACTAGCCTACCGCCTGCAACTGGAAAAGCTGATCCACATTGCGCAAAGCCCAGCTTGGAAGGCTTGGGCCTGGGACTATGCCAAAGAGCTTTCAGCCGACAAATCTGGCGTGTTCAAAGGCATCGACGACGACCTAGCGAAGGCCATGCAAGCCCTCAAAAAATAATTTTGCACAGTCGCAAATTATTAGGATATAATTTCACTCAGGCCGCAAACATCTTGAGGCCACCAACCGAAAGTAAGACATGAAACACCAATGGCACTACGAGCGACAGGCTCGCAAAATCAACAACCGCGCAGAGGCCGCAATAGGCGTGCTGCTTGCCGTGGCTATCGGCCTCAGCTTGGCCGGTTTGCTGTTCATTCACCTTTCCAAGTGAGGCCAGCCATGTTCACACCAGGAAAATGGACGGTTGACGCATCAACCCGCGACACATCCGGATGGATTGCAATTCGCCAAGATGGCGGACTGACAATTGCCAGCACATATGGGCACTTTTCAGAAACCAACGAAGCCGATGCCCGCCTGATCGCCGCATCAAAAGACCTCTATCAAGCCGTTCTGGATCTGCTGCCATTAGCGGAAAACGCCTACGGCCTCAAAGACCCCAAGGTAGCGGCCATCCACGCAATCATTGACCAGATCGGAGGTGCAAAATGAACCAGCCAATCATGATCCCCATCGTGCCAAACGACAAATTCGAGCCCGAAGCGTTTGACTTCAACATCCCATGCTGCTGGTGCAAGCACCGCAATGGCAGTGACGACCAGAACCCATGCGCCGATTGCGGCCATAACGGGAGCAACCAATGAACAGCGTCAAGCACATGGCAGTGCTCAACGCCCTGCACCTAAACGGCCCGCAAGACTACCTGGCCTTGGAGCGAATCCTGGGCATGGCCGGGCTTCACCGCCTAACCAACTACCTTCAGCAACAAGGCCTGATCGTTGGATTGCCAAAAAAAGCCAAAGAACTGCGTCAATACAAGCTGACGCAGGAAGGCATGAAGCGCATCGGCCAGGCGACGATCACCACTGGCCGGGTTTACGAGCCTCTGGTTTACAAGGAATTCACGCCAACTCGACCAGGCGCGATGAACGCAATGGCCATCAAATCACGGGGGATCAGCGCATGACCTGGCCATTCCCACCATCCACTGGCCCAGTACCCTGGACCAAGAAGCAGATCCAAGATTACGAGAAACAGAAACGCAACAACCAAGAGGACGCACCGCTATGACACACTGCCAACGAGTATTCGAGGCCACCATGAGGGTGAAGGGCCACACGGACTTCACCACCAGCAGCACCGGCAAGTACCTTGTGCCGAGCCTACAAATTCGATGGGCCTATTTCCAACTGGGCTGGGAGATGCGCGAGGTGACCAAATGAAAACCGTAATTGAAATGGCGCGTGAGGCCGGCATTGATGACTGGTGGGATTCTGGATCAGAATGGCGTGAGACATTTAATGCTCATATTGAACGCTTTGCCGCCCTTGTCGCTGCTGCCGAGCGTGACAAATGGATGGAGCGCACCGCAATCCTTATCAGGGGCGAGCGTGAGGCGTGTGCAAAGGAATGCAAGTTTGGCCGGTCAAGTGCCGACATTGAGCAAGCCATCCGAGCAAGAGGAGAAAACACATGAAAGATATGGCTTTGGTGATGGGGTTTTTAACTGCAATTTGCGCTGGTTGGTTGGCCTTGCTGCTGGCCTTGGTTGGTCTTACTCGCATAAGCAATTGGGTAATGTGGCAAGTCTTTGAGTCTTATGAAGGCTACAAAAACCTCGCTGCATACAAAGAGTGGTACTTCAAACAAAAAGGACAAGCGAAATGAAAAACATCACTATCGAAACATGGCTCGATAGCGGGGCAAACAGTCAATCGGCTTACAAGAACGAGTTTGAGATAGACAAGGCTGAATGGGATGCTATGACCGAAGACGAAAAAGACGAGTATGCCAAAGACGTTGCGTGGGATCGCATGGATTGGGGCTGGAGAGTCAAAGGAGCATCAAAATGAATTACACACAAGCACTCACACACGCAGGCTTGAAACCTGATGTCCGCTATCACCAGCTCTATCTGCAAGGCGTAGCTGCTGGCATGGAGCAGGCACGGGAGGCGATGGAGAATGCGCTGGACACCGTGGAAACAGAGCGCGATCTTTATCGGGAGAACAGTGAAGATGGAGCGCCAGATTACATCTTAGACACCATCATCTACCTGCGAGAAGCACTGGACGGCAAGGCAGCCATACAGGAGCCTACGGTGTGGGCAGATGCACACGGTAATTACCAAGGGTGTGGTGTTATTTCAAACGCGGCAATGCCAACACCCGTGCAGCGAATCCCAGAGTCAATCATCTGTCCTTTTTGCGAGAGCGAACACGTACCCGGATGGCTGCATGATATGAAAATGGACATCAAGGAGAAGAACACATGAGAGCACCAATCACAGACAAACACTTGCTTGAAATGATGTGGGAACGGTTCCCTGAAATCATGAAGCGTGGTGCAGAGCAGCAAGGGCAATGCTTGAGCAAAGAAGCACTGAAGCTGGCGCTGGAGGCGTTGGAGAACAGCTATGACTACGTTGCTGAAGAAGCTGATCGTGTTGAGCGCATGTATGGGAACTACCCAACGCGGCAAGGCAAGGTAAAAGGTTTGCGACAAGATGAACGCAAACACATGGAAGCCATCACCGCCATCAAGCAAGCCCTTGCAGCACCTGTGCAGGAGCCGGTGGCGCACGATGAAGACTGGCTAGAGCAAATGTATTGGGAGTTTGATTCTGAGCGAAAGAAATCAGGCGAAGAACGTTTGCGATTTAAGGGTTTTATGCGGGCATATGGAACACGTTTTGCAAACACCACCCCACCCGCAGCACAGCGGCAATGGGTTGGGCTGACGGATGAGCAAATTCTGCATTTTGTTGGTACGCATGTCGGCGGCCCAAACCCCAGCTATCCATTGGATAACTCGGATTGGCTGCACTTTGCCCGAGCCATCGAAGCCGCCCACGGCATCAAGGAGAACAAATGAACATCACCATCTACACAAAGAGCGCCTGCCCAAACTGCGTGAACGCCAAGGCGCTGCTCAATAGCAAGAATTTGCCATTTGTCGAACTTGACGCCGAAAAGCCATATGAGTTGACCCAACTTCTCCTTCGTTTTCCAGAAGCTCGCCAGATGCCGCAGATCTTCATTGACGGCCAGCGCGTCGGTGGATTTGCAGGATTGCAAGCCGCACTGCGACAATTGGGGCTATGAGCAAATCCAGACTGCCAGAGATCCGAGCGCTATTGCGGCGCTTTGACGACGGCATGACGGCCCGCAGCATTTCAGAATACATCGGCGCAAGCCAGGCGGTTACATACAACAGTCTGAATCTGATGCCCGACGCCTACATCGACCGATGGACAATCAGCGATGCGACCAAGGGCCAATATGAGGGCGTCTGGTGTGTGGTGATTCCGCCCGAAAATTGTCCACACCCACGAGACGAAAACGAATAAAATGGAGTCTTGATTGGCGGGGCTTTCCAATACTTTCAGACGGGGACGCTCACCTGTCAAAAAGCCCAAATGCCAGACCAGCGCTACCCGCATGAGAACTCATGGCGCTGAGAGGTCAAGCACCGGAAGGCCGTAAGTTGTAAGGTGCAAATTTGGGAACGAGCAACACAAGGGAAAACCATGGCACTGACACCAAAACAAGAAAAGTTTGCGCAATGCGTGGCCGATGGCATGACGCAAGCGGACGCATACCGGATCGCTTTTGATGTGAAGGCCAAAACAAAGCCAGAGACAACACAGGCCAACGCATCAAGGCTGATGGCAAATGGCATGATTTCAGCAAGGGTCGCCGAACTCCGCGAGAAACTGACTGAAAAAGCCCTTTGGACGCGCGAGATGAGCGTTCAGGCGCTTTTAACCGCCTACCAAGAGGGTAATGCCTCCGTGAAGGTTTCGGCCGTCAAAGAGCTTAATGCAATGCATGGATTCAATGCGGCTCAAAAGATCGACCTCACAAACAGCGATGGCAGCATGAAGCCGACCGTAATTCGAATTGTTGCGAAACAGTGATCCAGACCGACATTGAGCTGCCGCCAAAGCTGGTGCCGCTTTTCGCCAAAGAGCGAGGCGAACTGCAATACAGAGGCGCTCATGGCGGTCGAGGGTCGGCCAAGTCGTTTTCATTTGCCTTGATGGCTGCAATCTGGGGTTACGCTGAACCGATCAGGGTCTTGTGTGCACGCGATTTGCAGGCCAGCATCAAAGAGTCGTTTCATGCTGAATTGAAGGCGGCAATCGCCACCCATCCTTGGCTTGAGTCTGCATACGATGTCGGCATTGACTATTTGCGCGGCTACAACGGAACTGAATTCATTTTTAGGGGCTTGAGGCACAACACCGGGTCAATCAAGTCGTTGGCAAAGATTGACCTTACCATCGTTGAAGAAGCCGAGGATGTCCCCGAGCAATCCTGGCTGGCACTAGAGGCCACGGTCTTCAGGCGTCCCAAGTCTGAGATGTGGGTGGTTTGGAACCCTCGATTGGATGGAAGCCCGGTTGACTCAAGATTCAGGAAGAATCCGCCAAAGGATTCAATGATCGTGGAGATGAACCATGGCGACAATCCTTGGTTTCCTGCTGGCCTTGAGAAACTGAGAAAACACCAGCAAGCCACGCTAGATCCGGCCACCTATGCCCACATTTGGGAGGGCGCTTATCTGCAAAACAGCGACTCGCAAGTCTTGGCTCGAAAGGTAAGAGTCGCAGAGTTTGAGCCGGGCGCCGACTGGGATGGCCCGTATCACGGTGCGGACTGGGGTTTTGCGCAAGATCCGACAACGGCGGTCAAGTGCTGGATTCATGCTGGGAAGCTATACGTTGAGCATGAGGCCTACAGGGTGGCGCTTGAGATTGACGAGACGGCGGACTACCTAAAAAAATGCGTTCCTGGCATTGAAAATCATGTCATTCGCGCAGATTCTGCGCGTCCAGAGACAATCAGTTATTTGAGGCGCAAAGGGCTTTCGCGCATTGAGGCCGTCAAAAAATGGCCTGGATCCGTGCAAGATGGCATTGCCCACATGAGGGGTTATTCTGAAATCATCATTCACCCAAGGTGCGTTGAGACAGCCAAAGAGTCAAGGCTTTACAGTTACAAAGTTGACAGGCTGACGGGCGATGTGTTGCCGGATGTGCTGGACGCGCACAACCATTGCATGGACGCGATCAGGTACGCACTAGCACCGCTTATCAAGGCTCCAAAGGCTGACATCGTTATGGAATTTCTGTAATCCATCCTAAAATGCCGCAAAACCCGAGGATTGCCCAATGACAGCACCAACGCTCAAAGTCAGCGAATTGAACAACGCAGCCGAGTTGACCGGCAATGAACTTGTCATGGTTGTGCAGGGCGGCGTGTCTGTCAAAGTCGCCGCCAGCAAATTCATGCCGCTGACGACCGTCGTGAACCTGACCGGCTCGCAGATCAACAAAGGGCAAGTCGTTTACGTCACCGGCTCGCAAGGCACGCGCATGACCGTGGCGCTGGCGCTGGGCAACGCCGATTCAACATCGGCAACCATCCTTGGCGTGGCACTGACCAACATCGCAAACAACGCTGAGGGCTTCATCGCCACCAGCGGCCTGGAGGTGACCGGAATCAGCACAGCGGGCTACTTGGACGGCGACGTGCTTTGGCTTTCCCCGACGGTGGCTGGTGGAATCACCAAGGTCAAACCGATCGCGCCTCAGCATTTGGTCATGATTGGCTACGTCGTCAAAGGCGGGTCGGCTGGTGGCGGCATCATCCACATTCACACCCAAAACGGCTACGAACTTGATGAGTTACATGATGTGCGCATCACCTCGGTGGCCGCAAAGCAGATCCTGACGCGCAACGCAGGCAACACGGTCTGGGAAAACTCCAGCGTCTTGCCATTGCCCAACGCGACCGCACCGGCCACACCTACCGGCGGCGGCGTCTTGTACGTCGAAGGCGGCGCACTCAAATTCAAAGGCTCAAGCGGCACGGTCACTGTCGTCGCTCCAGCATAAGGGGAAAGCATGACAGCAGAATACGACATCACCATTCGCCAAGGCTCAACGTTCATCCAGAATTTGATCTGGAAGGATTCGGCAGGCGTGCCCGTTGACTTGACCGGCTACGTTGCCAGGATGCAAGTTCGCCCGGGCGTTTGCAGCCCAGACGTTATCGTGGAACTGACCACCGCCAATGGGCGCATCACGCTTGGCGGCGCGGCTGGGACAATCGCACTGGAAATCTCGGCCACCGTCACTGCGGCTATCACCGACGGCTGCGGCGTTTACGACTTGGAGCTTGAATCATCAGATGGCACAGTGACCGCAATCCTCGCAGGTGCCGTCACATTTGAGCGCGAGGTCACTCGATGACCGACTTGGTTGTTATTACGCAAAACGGCAACATCGTCGTTGACGGCCAAACAACAACAGATCAAGTCGTTATCACTGAGGACGGCACGATCGTCATTACCCAGCAACAGACGCAAACGCTGGAGATCGTTGCAGTCGGCCCGCAAGGCCCAGAGGGCCAAAGCATCACCAATGTGGTGGACAACGGCAACGGCACGCTGACCGTTTACTATGGCGACGGCCAGTCAACAACAACCAGCGATTTGACCGGCCCCACCGGCCCTCAAGGCCAGACTGGATTGCAGGGCATCGCAGGCCCCACCGGCCCGCAGGGATCAATCGGCCCGACAGGCGCACTTGGCCCGACTGGCTCATCAGGCCCCACTGGCCCCACTGGCGCGGCTTCGACCGTACAAGGCCCAACTGGCCCGCAAGGCGTCCAAGGAATCCAGGGCGTGCAAGGTGTGGCCGGTCCAACTGGCCCGCAAGGCGCACAGGGACTCCAGGGAAGCACCGGCCCCACCGGCCCCACTGGAGCGGCATCCACGGCCGTTGGCCCAACTGGATCTATTGGCCCCACAGGCCCAACCGGTGCACAGGGCGCAGCATCAACCATCGCAGGCCCCACCGGCCCCGCTGGCGCTCAAGGTGCGCAAGGCCCCACCGGGCCAACCGGAGCGGCCTCGACAGCAGTCGGCCCCACCGGCCCAACTGGGGCGCAGGGCGTCCAAGGCATTGCAGGCCCAACCGGCCCAACAGGCAGCACTGGCGAAAATGGATTGATTGGGCCAACCGGCCCAACCGGCGCAGACAGCACAGTGGCAGGCCCCACAGGCCCAGCAGGCGCCCAAGGCGTGGCAGGCCCGACTGGACCTACTGGCGCGGATTCGACAGTTGTTGGCCCCACCGGCCCAACTGGCGCAAATTCGACTGTTGCAGGCCCAACTGGGCCAACCGGCGCGACGGGTGCTGGTGTTGCTGCTGGTGGCACGATTGGTCAAGTATTGGCAAAAGCGTCTACAACTGACTACGACACGACTTGGGTTAACCAGTCTGGTGGCGGCAGCAGCACAGTCACGTTCAACAACATCAGCGCAGCCTACACCTTGCAGGCATCGGATCTTGGCAAGGTCATTCGGTGCGCCGTTAGTACAGGCTACAACCTCACGTTGTTGGCCGCATCCACTGCCGGTAACGGTTTCAACTGCTGGATCTGGAACCTGGGTCAGGATGCAGTGACCCTGGTTCCCAATGGATCAGAAACGATCGACGGCATGTCGCCATTGTTGCTGCGTCCCGGTGAGGGCATGGAGATTGTCTCGGATGGCTCACAGTGGCAAAGCGGCGCTAAAAAGACCATGCGCAGCTATGCCGAGTACAACAACCTCGGAAGCAAAAAAGCCATTGCTTCGGGGATTGGCAGTGTCGCTGTTGGCTTTGGTGCATCGGCGACGGGTCAGTACAGCATTGCTGCTGGGTCGGCCTCTGATGGATCGTCTCCCATTGCAGGCGGAAACGGTGCGGCTGCAATTGGAAACGCTAGAGCTTCTGGCGCGGACAGCTTCTCGTCGGCCAACTCGACCAGCTTCAGTTACGGCTCACAGGGGGCAAACTCTGTTGCCATGGGGAGCGTCTCAAAAGCAACCGCTGCGCACAGTTATGCAATCGGCCGATCTGCAACGGCATCCGCAGCCAGTGCCATTGCGTTGGGAGGCTTGTCAAACACTGCATCAGGTCAGTATTCCGTCGCAATGGGAGGCTCCACCAATACCGCATCTGGGACGGGGAGCTTTGCAGGTGGTGGGGGCCTATCATTGACAGGCGCTACTGCTAATGCAGCCAGTAGTTTTTGTTGGGGTGAGGGAGCTTCGGCAAATGGTGTTATTGGGCGGGTTGTTTTTGGTGCTCCTGTTAATAGTTTCGCTGCTCAAAATGGAGCGTTATCAATAAGTATTCAAACCACAAACGCAACCGCTACCAAGTTGACCGTTAATCAATCCGCAGCAAACACAACCAACCAGTTGATTTTGCCTAACAATACAGCGTATGCGTTTAGCGGTTTGATTGTTGCTCGTAAGCAGGCTTCTGGAGGAACTGACTCTGCTGCTTGGAAAATAGAGGGGCTTATCCGTAGGGAAGGCTCCGCTGCAACCACTACGTTGGTTGCCTCCACCGTCACAGCAATCAGCAACGTGCCAGGATGGACAATTGCACTTTCCGCAGATACTACGAACGGGGGTTTGTCAGTAACTGCGACAGGGGCGGCGGCAACCAACATTCGTTGGGTTGCGACCATTGACACTGCTGAAGTCACATATTGATTGGGAACAAAAATGGCAATTAAACTTGATCTTTCGACATCGCAGTTTGGTGTTCCTTTTGCTGGTGCGTATTTCCGCATCGTTACCGCAGCCGTGAGCCGTCATGGCAACAATGACGAGCATAAGCACACAGTCATGATTGACGTTGTGGGATATGCCGCGCCGCCGGAGAGTGATGACACTCGCGATGTGGACTTTCGCCGTTATCACGCTCCTTATGAGCAAGTGGAAGCACAAGCAGGCCCTAACTTCTTAGCCCGTTGTTATGACTGGGTGATGGAACAACCTGATATGTTTGGGTCTGTTGCAGTTTGATTTTTACAAAAGCAACATGACAAGAAAACTAAAAATTGCCGTCTATGCAATCAGCAAAAACGAAGAGCAATTTGTTCAGCGTTTCTGCGATTCAGCAAAAGACGCCGATTTGATTTTGATCGCAGACACAGGGTCAACCGACAAAACAGTCAACAAGGCCACAGTTTGCGGCGCAATGGTACGAGACATTTGCATCAAACCCTGGCGCTTTGACAAGGCCAGAGATGCGGCCTTGGCGCTCATACCCGGCGACTTTGATGTTTGCGTTTCGCTGGACTTAGACGAAGTGCTTGAGCCAGGCTGGCGCGAGGAAATCGAGCGCGTGTGGCAAGACGACACAACCCGCCTGCGCTACAAGTTTGATTGGGGCTGCGGCATCAGCTTCTTCTACGAGAAGATCCACCATCGGCACGGCTATCACTGGCATCACCCTGTCCACGAATACCCCCGAGCAGACTTCAGAATCCAAGAAGTCTATGCGCAAACCGATATGCTTTTGGTCAGCCATCACCCAGACCCAACAAAGTCTCGCGGCCAATATATGCCTTTGCTGGAATTGGCCATCAAAGAAGATCCGCATTGCCCACGAAATGCGTTCTATCATGCCCGCGAACTGACGTTCTATGCCCGCTGGAGTGAGGCCATAGAGGCGCTGAACAACTATTTGGCTATGCCAGAAGCCACTTGGCAAAATGAACGCTGCTATGCCATGCGATTGCTTGGCAAGGCATATTCTGAGCTTGGCGACACGAACCAGGCATTGAAATGGTTTCGCCTTGCCGTTGCAGAAGCCCCAGGAACCCGCGAGCCATGGGTTGAATTGTCAATGCAGGCCTACCGCCTCGGAATGTGGCATGAAAGCTACTCTGCGGCAAAGTCTGCATTGCAGATCCAAGACAATCAATCCGTCTACACAATGGACCCGGAAGTCTGGGGGGCAAAGCCGCTCGACCTGGCATCCATCGCCGCCTGGAATCTTGGCCTAAACGCTGAGGCTGTGTCTTTTTGCCGCGAAGCCTTAAAATTTGCGCCAAATGACGCACGTCTGCTGGCAAATCTGCAAAGCATGACTCAAACGAAAGAGTGAATATGGCCTTTGATTTGTTTAAGCGATTCCGCCCAGCGCCCGTGTTGGAGTTGAAATCCGTCACCCTGCCCGAGTTGCTCATGACGATGAGCCGCACCGCGCCGCAATTTCAGAAGTGGGACACCGAAGTCGCCATCGAGCAAGGCCTCAAGGCGTCGGCCATCTTTTATGCCTGCGTCAACCGCCGCGCCCAATCCGTTGGGCAAATCCCATGGGTGGCAAAGAAAAAGCAACGCGACGGCACGATGGTCGAAGCGCCTGATTCGCCACTGCAAAAGCTGATCGACAATCCAAACCCAGACTTCGCCTGGGCCGAGATGACCGAACTCATGAGCCAGCACATCGACCTGGCGGGCAACTCCTATTGGTCGATTATTCGCGCAGGCAACGCCAACGCACCGGCTGAAGTCTGGCCCGTGCTGCCTCAAGGAATCAAGATCCAGCCAGGAAAAACCCGCCTTGTTGAGTTGTACCGCTACCAATACGGCGGCGTGTCCAAAGACATCCAAGCGCAGGACATGGTGCACGTCAAAACGGTCAACCCCAACGACTTCTTGTTTGGCCTGCCAACGATCCAAGCCGCTGGCCGCGCCGTTGACGTTGACCGCGAGGCCAGCCAATGGCAACTCAACTCCATGCACAATCGAGGGATCAGCGACTACGCCATCGTCATCGACCCCGAGACAACCGCCGAGCAAATGAACCGCCTGCGCGAGTTGCACAAGGAAAAGCAGGCCAGCAGCAACAACGCCCGCGCACCCTTCTTCACGACCCGCGACATCAAGACGCTCAACCAGTCCGCCGTTGAGTTGGATTTTGTGGACAGCCGGAGCAAGGTCTGGGACGAGATCTGCTCGGCCATGGGCGTGCCTCCGGTGATGGTCGGCATTATGGAAAACGCCACCCTGGCGAATATTGAGACAGCCCGGAAGATTTTCTGGGCCGATACCATCACGCCTTTGCTGCGCATGATTCGCTCACAGTTGAACGGCCAACTGGCCGCGCAATTTGGCCCAGAGTGGTACATCGACTACGACCTTGGCGGCGTTGAGGCCTTGCGTGAGGACTACTCCAAGAAGCTGGACGAGGCCAAAAAGCTGTTCGACATGGGCGTGCCATTCAACGTCATCAGCGAATTGCTCAAATTGGGCGTCGAGCCCATTGAAGGCGGCGACATTGGCTACCTGCAAGGCGGCTTGCTGCCTGCTGGATTCACGGCGGCTCAAGATAACCTGCAACTGTCCGGCCTGTCGCCCGAGTTGCTGAAAGCCATGGCCTACGGCAAAGAATGAGCGCCATCAACCCTTCAAACAAACAGCGCCAGCGGGCGATGGATGACGCCATCCAGACTCGCATGAGCGCCAAGTTTGAGAATCGCCTGCGCATCGAGCTTGCCAAGACCGTGCGCCAGGTGGCAGATGCCTACGAGAAGCGCGGAGAGCTTGCCATCTCGCAAGCCATTGACGATCGAAAACTGTCCACCGCTCAGGCATTTGCGACCAATTACCGCACGGTGGCCTCATTTTTTGGCAAACGTTTGCTCAAAGAGGCCAAGTCGCACCCAGGCGCAGAAGTGACCAAAGCTGGCATCATGGACATCTTCAACGATGCGCTGGAAATGTTCATCACCGAATGGGTGGCTCGCCGTGTCACGCAGATCGACCGCACGACAGAAAACCAGATCCGCACCGTCATTCGCAACGGCCAAGCCGAGGGCTTGAGCGTGCCCGAGATCGGCAAGAACATCCGCGACTACGCAGCACCCATGTCGGCCACCCGAGCCAACATCATCGCCCGCACCGAAACGCACACGGCCGCGAACTACGGTGCACAGGAAGCCGCGCAACTGACCGGCCTCAAGATGCGCAAAGAATGGGTCTCAGCACAGGACGAGCGCACCAGGACAAGCCCGCCCGACGAGTTTGACCATGCCGAGGCCGATGGCCAGGTGGTGGACATGAACGAGGCATTTACCGTTGGCGGCGAGCAACTCATGTTCCCTGGCGATCCAGGCGCCAGCGCAGGCAACCTAATCAACTGCCGATGCGCCGTGGTTTATTTGACCGATTAAATTTGACACCCCAACGGCCAATGCGATAATCCGCAAAAGTGAGGACTGATATGGAATTCAAAAGCCTGAAATTTGACGATGACGCGCTCAACGCCGACGAACGCACGTTCGAGGGCTACGCTGCCGCATACGGCAACACCGACAGCGATGACGACATCATCGAGCAAGGCGCGTTTGCCAAGTCGATCAAAGAAGGCTTCCCATCTGGCCGCATCAAGGTCTTGTGGCAACACCGCAGCGATTCGCCCATCGGTATGCCCGTGGACATGCGCGAGGATGCCAAGGGCCTTTGGGTCAAAGGCAAGATCAGCAAGACCCGCCAAGGCGATGAGGCTCTGGAACTGATGCGCGACGGCGTGATCGACCGCATGAGCGTTGGCTTTTCCATCCCAGGCGGCAAATCGCAATACGACCAGTCTGGCATCCGTCACATTTACGAAGGCAAACTGTTTGAGTTTTCGCTGGTCACATGGCCTGCGAACGACCAGGCCATCATCACGGGCGTGAAAACGCTCAAGGAATTGCGGCAATTCGCCGAGGCGCACGACCTCAACGCGAAGGCCAAAAAAGAATTGCTGGACGAGTTGTTCAGCATTACGGCACTGTTGAAGGGTGAGCCGCTGCAAGGCACTCATTCCAAGGGACAGCCGCCATTGTCTGTCGATCAGGTCAAAAGCCTGATTGATTCCGCACTGGGCGATCTGGCCCGAATCTAAACTGGAGAAAATCATGGAAATTGCAGAATTGAAAGGTCACTTGGACACCGTTAAGTCCGACATCACCGCCGCCGTTGCCAAGCGCGACAGCGAGATCAAGCAATACGGCGAAGCCACCGAGGCCACCCGCAAGGCTTTGACCGCCGCCACCGAGCGCCTGGACACCATCAAGGGCGACATGGACCGCATCGACGCTCGCGTCATCGAGATGGAAAAAGCTGCACAACGCCAATTCGGCGGCGCTGCTGAAGCCAAATCGCTGGGCCAGCAATTCGTTGAATCGAACGCCTACAAAAACGCACGCAGCAATGGCACCGATGCCGCACGCGTCAACAAGGCCTTGTCCAACTTGGCCGCTTCTGCTGGTGCTTTGGTGCAACCTCAGCGCCGCGCCGACGTGGTTATGCCCGCTCAGCGTACCGCCTTCATCCGCGACTTGCTGACCAGCATCCCCACTTCGAGCAACGCCGTTGAAGTGATGCGCGAAAACGTGTTCACAAACAACAGCGCACCTCAGCAGCCAAGCTCGGCCTCCACCGCCATCGGCGCGGGCGAATTCCAAGCCAAAGCTGAATCGAACCTGACATACGAACTGGTCACCGTGCCAGTGCGTACCATGGCTCACTGGATCGCCGCCAGCCGTCAAGTGCTGTCCGACGCCCCAATGCTCCAGCGTCTGGTTGACACCAAGCTGATGTACGGCCTGAACCTGTTGAGCGACACCCAGTTGCTCTACGGCGCTGGCACAAACCAAAGCCTGACAGGCCTGATGGTTGATTCTGGCGTGTCCACCGTTGGCGAAATCGCCGCCGGTACCACTGCCGCCAACGTCCCAGGCGCAATGTTGAACCACATCCGTGCGGCCATCACCAAATGCCAGACGTTTGAGTACTACAACATCAACGGCCTGGTGGTGAACCCCATCGACTGGGAAACCCTCGAAACCGCCAAGGGCAGCGACGGTCACTACATCTGGGTCACAGTGCCCAACGGTGGTGAGCAGCGTCTGTGGCGCGTTCCTGTCATCGTGTCCAACGCGATGGCCCAGGGCGACTTCTTGTTGGGCGACTGGACCATGGGCGCAACGATCTATGATCGCGAGCAAATGGACATCCGTGTCAGCGAGTCGCACAGCGATTACTTCGTCAAGAACGGCGTCGCCATCTTGGCTGAAGAGCGCTACGGCTTCGGCATCGAACTGCCAAAAGCCTTCACCAAGGGCTCGTTCGACGTGGCCTCTGCCTAATTAGGCGAAACGGGGTGGGCCACGGTGGCTCACCCCATTTTTTGAAAGTTTACCCATGACGTCCTACACTCTGAAAATGAATTGCCACCTTGGCCGCAAGGGCACGCAGATTGAGGCTGACGACAACATGGCGCGACAACTCGCCGTCAATGGCGTGATTGATTTTGGTCGCGCTGTCACCGTTACGCGCCAAGTCTCAAGCCTGGCTGGCGATGTGCAAACCGTGACGGAAGTCATCGAGCCGAAAGTTGAAAAAGTCAATGGCCCCGAGATCACCAAGGTGACCGGCCCCGATGAAACCAAACGCCGTGGCCGACCACGCAAGACCGATGCAAGCACTACCGCAGACTGAGACAGTTTCGCCCGTCACCGCTGCCGAATTGGCGGCGTTTTTGGGTGTTGACGCAACCGACCCATTACTGGAAGGCTTGCTTGTTTCCGCTACGGATCTGACCATCCAATACATCAACCAAGATCTGATCCGCCGCAAGTGGGTGCTGAAGATTGGCGACAACATCGGCGCAGAGGCGCAGCTTTCCCCTGCCCGCTACGAGTCCAACATCTTCGAGTTGCCATATACCGCCCTGGTGAGCGTGCTTTCCGTGTCTAGCGCCTGCGCTGCGCTGAATTGGGAAGTCGTCAGCACCGGCCGACCAGCAAAGATCCGCTTGGACGGCTGGGACGGCATCACCGAAGTGACGATCACATACAACGCAGGCATGGCGTTCATCCCGACAGCCATCAAGACAGGCATCATGATGCTGGCAGCGTTCATGTACGAGCACCGAGGCCAATGCGACGGCCACGACGCCATCAAACGCTCTGGCGCGGCCAACTTGCTGCGCCCCTACCGTGTCGAGGTGGTGATTTGAAGTGCTGCGACCTTTCCGCTGGCGCACTGCGTGAGCCGCTGACATTCCAGCGCCGCCAGACGCAATCTGACGGCATGGGCGGCACCGACCTTGATTGGGTTGACCTTTTTCACACCAAAGCCGATGTGCGTCCCTTGAGTGGCCGCGAGGCCTTGATGGGTATGCAGCGCGAGGCCAGCGTGTCGCATCGCATCTTCATTCGCTACCGTGAGGACTTGCTGCCGTCCGACCGCATCATCATGCGCACCAAGCCAATGCAGATCATCGCCATCATCAACGTGGAGATGCGCAACCGTTGGCTGGAGTTGCAATGCATGGAAGGGGTTGCAACATGAAGGCCGTGCTCACTGGCGACAAGCAACTGATCGACAACATCCGCAAGTTTGGCGTGCAAGCCGACCAGGCGCTGGCCCAAATCGTGATGGCCACGGCACAGAACATCCGCACGCGAGCCATTCGATCCATTCAGGGCGGGCCAAAGACCGGCAAGGCATACGAGAAATACGCACCGCGCCGCACGCATCGCGCATCATCGCCAGGCCAGGCGCCAGCCACCGACACAGGGCGACTTGCATCCTCAATCATGGCCGACATCACCGGCCTGACCGCTGAAGTATCGGCCAATGTGCAATACGCCGCGCCGCTCGAATTTGGCACCGTCAACATGGCACCGCGCCCATTCCTTGAGCCTGCCCTTGAGGCTGAGCGCGAGAAATTCAACGCACGACTGCAAAAGCTGGCCGACGAGGCATCGAAGGGACTAACGCCATGATGCAAGAGGAAATCCAGACGGCCATCTACGAAGCGGTCGCCGCCATTGGCTACCCGACATATGACGATGTGCCGCAGGTCACGGCCTACCCTTACATCGTTGTTGGAGATGATCGCAGCATCCCATTTGACACCGACGACTCGGTCGGGTCAGAGACAACTTGCACGATCCATGTTTGGTCGCAATACCGCGGCCGCAAGGAAGTCAAAGAAATCATGCGCAGCGTTTACCACACGCTCAACCGCGCAAACTTGACCATCACCGGTGGTCACTTGGTAGAATGCCACGCAGAGTTTGAGGAATCATTCCTCGACCCTGATGGGCTAACGAGGCACGGAGTGATCCGGTTTCGGTTGATCGTCGAGGAAAACGGGTATCTTGAACAATACCTGACGACCGAGACAGGGGTTTATCTGCAATCTGAATCCGGCCACTATTTGGCCGCTGAACAAGGGGTTTAATCATGGCATCATTCGTTGGACGCAAAGCACTGCTGAAAAAAGGCCTCACTACCGTGGCCGCAATCCGCACCCGCTCCATTACGCTTGGTAACGAAGTCGTTGACATCACATCCGACGACGATAGCGGCTTTCGCACAATGCTGTCAGAGCCAGGCAACAAGACTCTGGACATGACCATTGAAGGCGTGTTCAAAGACGCCACATTGCTGACAGTTGCTATGAGCACCAGCGACATTTTGGAAGGCTTCACCCTGCTGTTTCCAACGATCGGCACCTTTGGCGGTGATTTTGTCATCACCAGCTTTGAGTCTGCCGCCGCCTACAACGAGGCAGGCACTTTTAGCTGCACATTGCAATCCTCTGGCACGTTCACCTTCACGCCTGCCGTCTGATGAGCGCAATCTTCAAAGATGTTGAGTTGGCATGGGACGGCAAGACCTATTCGGTCAAGCCTACCATGCTGATCCTCAACAAGATCGAGCAGCGCGTCAGCCTGGCCGGTCTGGTGCGCGGCCTGTCAAGCGATGCGCCACCACTGTCGCACCTTGCCTTTGTTGTCGGCGAGTTTTTGCGTGCCGCAGGCGCTCGGGTTGAAGATGACGAGATATACCGCGAACTGATGACGGGTGACGTTCAATCACTGCTGGCGATGCGTGACAGCATCCTGGTGGCGATTTTTCCCGAGCCCAAAAAAAAAGAAAATCAGCCGGCGGTCAGCTAGTTGATATTGAATGGGGCGGCTTTTACGTCGCCGCTATCGGGTGGGGTCTGTCGCCATCCGAGTTTTGGCAAATGTCTCCAGCCGAATGGTGGCTGTTGTACGAGGCCAAGCGCCCAAGAGATAGGGAGCTTGACTATGCCGGTGGACTGACAGATGCCGACTGTGCCGAGCTTTATGATTTGCTGGAGAAATAAATGGCAACGATAGGAAAGCTGGCGGTACAGATCACGGCCGACACAAGCGGCCTGGATTCTGGCCTCAAGTCCGCAGAGAAATCCACCGCTGATTTCAGCACGCGGCTGGATTCGCTCGCATCAAACCTGAGGACAATCGCACCGCTGGCCATTGCCGCTGGCGCTGCGTTTGCCTTCAACATGGCTCGCGCATTGGCTGACAGCGCAGACAGACTCGACGAGTTGAGCCAGCGCATCGGCGTGAGCGTTGAAGATCTAACCCGCCTGCAATGGGCGGCGCAAATGTCCGGCGCATCCGCTGACACGTTGACGATGGCCCTGCAAAAGCTGTCGCTGAACATGGCGAACAGCAAAGACCCGGCCAACGAATCTGCCGCCGCCTTCAAAGCCCTGGGAATAGACATCTCCAATGCAGATGGCTCAATGCGCTCGCAGCTTGAGGTGATGAATGACGTTGCTGATGCGTTTGCTGGCTTCAAAGACGGGGCCAACAAGACGGCCATCGCAGTCCAATTGTTCGGCCGCTCAGGCGCTGAACTGATCCCAATGCTGAACGGAGGCAGTCAGTCCATCAAGGCACTGGCCGCTGAGTCCGACAAACTTGGCAACACACTCAGCACAAAGACTGCCAAAGCCGCAGCCGAGTTCAACGACCATTTGGATCGCATGGCCGCGCGCGCAAGCAGCGTTGCCAAGGCCATCGCCACGCCTTTGCTGGCAAACCTCAACGCGCTGTTTTCCGCATTGGAGCGCGGCGTTGACCGTGCAAGCCTGGCGGGCCTTGCCGGTGATGTTGTTAAACTGAGCAACGACCTCAAAGCCTTGCAGGCCAGAACATCAAACCCATTCGTCAATCAAGAAACGCTCGCCAAGAACATTGAGGAAACCAAGGCCAAGCTGGAGGTTGCAAAAAAGGCCTTCAAAGAAGCCGATGCCGCCTTCACGATTTCGCTGAATCCGCCAGCCGAATTGCCAAAGCCAACCCGCGAGGCGCCCTCCATTGCAAAAATTAAACCAGAGGAAATCAAAGACCCGCTGGGCGAGTTCGCAGACAAGAAATTGGAAGAACAAGCCCAGCGCATGGCTCGCGAGGAGCAAATGCGGATCGACTTTTTGACCCGCAATGCCGAGGCCATGAAGCTGGCCGCGCTGTCCGAATTGGAACAAGAGCAATTCAAATACGAAGAACGACTGCGCCTGCTTGAGGAATACTTGATCCGCGAGCCTGAAATGATCGCCCAATACCAAGGCGTCAAAGAGCAAATGGCCGCTGACCACGAAGCAAGAATGGTCGCCATTCGCAAAAAAGGCCTGACCGACCTTGAGCGCTGGAACGCACTAAGCTACAAAGACCAAGCCAAGACCGTCACCAGCGAACTGATGAACATGACCGGCGCAGCGGCCACCGAAAATCGCAAGATGTTTGAGATCAACAAAGCGGCGTCTCTGGCAAACGCAGTCATCAAGGGCTACGAGTCGGCCGTCAACGCATACGCATTTGGCTCGCGCATTGGTGGCCCACCCGTTGGCGCGGCTATGGCAGCTTTATCGGTCGCGGCAACCGGTGCACAGATCAGCGCCATCCGATCGCAGTCATTTGGCGGCGGCGGTGGCGGCACGGCTTATGCCCCAAGTGGCAGCACTGCGGCGACCGGCCAAACGGCCATGCAAGGCATCCAGGGTCAAACTAGCGGCGGAGTGGGTCAAGTCATTACAATCCAAGGCATCGGCGCTGGAGATATGTTCACCGGCGACAGCGTTCGCGGCCTGATTGACCAACTGATTGAGGCACAACGCAACGGCTCAAAGGTGGTTTTGTCATGATTTTCTTTGGCTCTGGCTACGCGCCTACACCCGACCTGTATCACAGCAGAATCGGGATTCAAAACATCGTCCAAGGCAAGACGCCGACAGCATCATCGTCTGCCGCAGGATACCCGGCAATCGCGGCCACATACCCGACGACATACGAATACTGGATGCCAACAAGCGTCCCAGCAACGTGGACGATCGACAACACAGTCGCCGCACCATGCGACTATTTTGGGCTGGTTGGCGACTTCAATGGCGCATCAATTGATGTTCAAAGCAGCTTTGACGGCGTTTCCTTTGTGACGCGAGCAACCGGCGCACCGACCGGCAAGGTCGCAATGTTCCTTTTCGGCACGATCACAGCCAGATATTGGCGTATCCGTGTGCGCAACGCCATCGCCAAAATCGCAGTCGTTTACGTTGGCGCCGCGCTTGCAATGCAGCGCAAGATCTACCAAGGCCACACCCCAATCACGCTGTCACGCATCACAGAAACAACGCAGAACACATCGGAGACAGGCCAGTATCTCGGGCGGTCAATCATTCGCAAAGGCCTCAAAACATCTTGCGAATACCAGCACCTGACCGCCGATTGGTACCGCGCAAACTTTGATCCATTTGTCGAGGCTGCGCGTGAAGCGCCGTTCTTCTACGCTTGGCGACCGATCCAATACCCAGACGAATTGGGCTTTGTCTGGACAAACGGAGACATCCGGCCAACAAACACCGGCCCGCGCAACTTCATGAGCGTGAGCTTCAGCGTGACAGGGATCGCCAATGAGTGACCCCATCACGATCGTTGAGATTGACCGCGACATCTGCTCGCTGGTTTATGGCGTTGGCCTTTGCACAGCCACCGGAGCGCCTTGCTACAACACTTGGGCAACGTGCCAGATCAAACCAGTGTTTGCGGTCACGACTCAGGTCATGCGATTCGTCAAGCCTCGCGCCGATGTGCCGATCTCGCTTGACGCCATTCCTTCAGTGAGATCTACAACGACCAGCCCAACAGAGCTAAACGTTGGAGACGTTGACGCATCCTCTGGGCCACTTGGAAAACGCGCCCAGGCAACCGTCACATTTGAGGATCACCCTTACTCGGACGCGCTGACAGATCCATACGTTGCCACGCGCACGCTTAACCCATTCCAAAATGGCACGTTCTGGACAAAGCTAAAGGCCCGCTGGCCCATTGCCAAAGGCCGCGCCTTGCGTATCCGTGATGGATACATCGGGCAAGACCCAGAGGACATGGTTTCCCGTGAATACCTGATCGACGCCATCGACGGGCCAAACTCCAATGGCATCGTCGCCGTCCGCGCCGTTGACCCTTTGCGCCTGCTGGATGACAAGACCAGCCAGGCTCCAAAGCAATCCACCGGCTATTTGTCCGCCGACATCACAAACAGTCAAACCATCATCACCGTGGTGGGCGCTGTCTTGGCCGATTACCCAGCCACCGGCACGCTGCGCATTGAATCGGAGTTGATGACCTACACTGGCCGCACAATCTCAAGCGGCACAATCACCTTCACCGGCATCACCCGGGCGACCGATGGCAGCACAGCCAAAGAACACAAAGCAGAAAGCCGTGTACAGACCTGCGTGCGTTACACCAACCAAAACGCATGGGAAGTCGCCAAAAGCCTGATCGAAGTCTACGCGCCATCGGCCTACGGCTACATCGACACGGCTCAATGGGCCGCTGAGGCTGCGCAGTGGCTGGACGGCTTCATCGTGTCCGGCCTCATCAGCGAGCCGACCGGCCTCAACACGCTGCTGGCCGAGCTTTGCCGCGATGCGCAGTTCTTTATTTGGTGGGACGAGCGCCTGCAAAAAATCCTACTGCGTGCCGTCCGGCCACCAACCGGTGTGCCAGTTCAATTCAACGAGGATGCCAACATCCTCGCTGGATCGCAATCCATCAAGACTGCGCCCAACGAGCGAGTGAGCCAGCTTTGGTATTACTACGAGCCCGCCGACCTGTCCAAAAAGGTTGACGCCGAGGACAACTACCGCAAAGTCAGGATCAACATTGACGCCGCATCAGAAAGCGAGCGCGAATACGACGAAAGCGCAGTCAAAAAAATCTACTCAAGGTGGGTGAGATCTGACGCGATTGTGACGGCAATTTCCGCTCGGATTTTGACGCGCTACCGAATCGACCCGCTCTACTTGACGATCAGCGTTGACGCCAAAGACCGCAACACTTGGACCGCTGACGTCGTGGACGTTAGCTCACGCCTTCAGACAAACACAGAAGGCCTGCCACTGACCCGCCGCTACCAGGTCATCAGCGCTCAAGAGGTGCAGCCCGGCGCTGTCATCAAGTACGTTTTGCAAACCTACGACTTCACGGCAAAATACGCCTATTGGATGGCCAGCGATGCGCCCATCTTTTCACTGGCAACAGACGAGCAAAAAGCCACCGGCGCTTGGTGGGCTGACAATGATGGCTTGATCTCAGGCGAGAGCGGCTACGAATGGCAATGAGGAACCAATGACGACATTCACCACAATTCCAAACTCAAGCCTTGAGCCAGGCAAGCCGATTCGATCAATCGACGGCCTTGCGCTGCGTGACAACCCGCTTGCCATTGCAGAAGGCGACGCATCTGCGCCAAGAATTCAGACCGCCGCAATTCAGGATGATGCAATCACAAAAGACAAGCTGCAATCCCCGGCCGCTGGATCCGCTTATTTGATTTGCAGACTTCAAACAAGGGAAATTTTCACAGATCAACTATATGCTGATGCAGGCGGAAGTCGTTTTTTTGCATCGGCAAATCATTTAGGCGTGACAGTTTTGGTGCCTGGAGTGATCCGATGCTCAGCAGAGCACAAAACAGGCTCTGGCACTGCATCATTTAGAATTTTAAAAAATGGCGTTCAGCAATCAGAATGGACAACAACTTCGACATCTTATGCGACCAGAACGCTAGATGTAACGGTTGACACTGGCGACGTGATTATTTTCCAGCAGCAAGGAAGCCCAGAGGTGAGCTTTTCATACTGGAGAAATTTGCTGATCTATTCAAACAATCCAGGCATGGCGGTGGCATAAATGAGACTTGTATCCCAGGCACCAGACAATTCAATCATCACAAAATACGTCGATGAAAACCACGCAATCGTCCTGGAACAAGGATTGAGCGACGAATGGGAAGCCGCATCTCAATCACCAGCCCTTGAGCCATACGTCGCCCCGCCGCCATACGTCCCCGACATGGCCGCATTGCGCCAAGCCGCCTACCAAAAAGAATCCGACCCGCTTTACTTCAAGTGGCAACGAGGCGAGGCCACGCAACAACAATGGCTGGAAAAGATCGCAGCCATCAAATCACGCTACCCCATCGCAGGTGAATAATGGAACCTCAGACCGTCATCAATTACGTTTTGGGCATCGCATCAGCAGCGATGGGTTGGTTTGCCCGCGAGCTTTGGACAGCCGTCAAAGAGTTGAAAGCCGACCTCGCCAAGCTGCGCGAGGAGCTGCCAAAGACCTACGTTACCCGCGATGATTTCCGAGAGGATATGCGCGAGTTGAAGGATATGCTGGGCAAGATTTTTGACAAGTTGGACGGCAAGGCCGACAAATGATTGGGCTTGAGTCGCTGCTTGTCATTGGCGGAAAGCTGATCGACAAACTGATTCCAGATCCAGCGGCGAACGCACAAGCGCAACTCGATCTCGCCAAAATGGCGCAAGATGGCGAGTTGATTCGCATGGCCGACGAAACACGCCGACGTGAGCTTGGTTTGGTGGACGGCCAGCAAGCCCACAAAGAGCAGCAAGAGACGATCAGGTCAGGCGACAATGCCTC
>JACCDX010331956.1_pt1 | contig 36057 bp, 2 predicted proteins | sample 7449681 | NCBI WGS metagenome assembly JACCDX01 (sample SAMN15323450, study PRJNA562643) | freshwater metagenome | isolation source: river surface water | place: USA:Blue River Watershed | collected 2017-08-18
AAGCCGACAAGCTCGACCTTATGGAATCGCAAGCAGATGGTCCTCCATTTTTTACAACCACAAAATAATAACGTGCATTACCATCATTAGGAATGGGTGCTTGGGGTGAATAAAATGAATCTCCAAACCCGCTTAACAAAGAAGCACCACTAAACGAATTTATATTGTTTGAATACCAAGAATAGGATAAATTTCCTAAACCGCCATTGTTAACAGCCACAAAAAGATTGGGTAAACTATTTCCTTGACAAGTTACCCTTGCTGGCGAAGTGGCTATTTGTGTAAGTATTGAAGGCGTTCCATAATTATTTATTGTAGATATATTGGAAAACCGTGATTTACATGTAGAATTATTTGGTGCCGATAAGTTTACGGCTTCCACATAATAATAAAACTTGCCGGCTGTAGATACATCGGGTGTATATGAGATTGTATTTGTTCCAGATGATAATAAAGTTCCACCGACAGTGGAAGCTGACGTATTAGAATACCAATTATACGACAAAGTTCCTATACCACTCAAAGTTGCACTGGTAGTTAGTGCCGTTGCAGAACTTATATTTACACAATAATTTCCACCTATTGTAGGTAAACTATTAATCGTTGGGCGGTCATAAATAAAAATACCACCACTCAAATTACTTGTTATAACACAATTATTGTTGGCTACATTATTGGTAATGATTGCTTGATAATATCTTACCCTCGATTCATTCACAATCGGTAAAACACTATCTTCCGTTTGCGTTAAGAAAATATTTGAGGAAGCATTGCTACTGTCATTTCGATATAACCATTGATACGTAAGATTTGTACCATTATTGACATCTTTAGCACTGATTTTTAAGGCAGATAAATTAATATTTATACAACCACTTTGATTAATGGTATTAGGATTCGTTAAAATGGTAGGTAATCCAATGATGTTCACTGCTCCGCTAGCAGAACTATTGGCAAAACAATACGAATTCTTAACTCGTACTCGATAATAGGTTGTACCTAAATTAGAGGCATCTGGTTTATAAGTAGAATTGTTTGCCAAAAATACATTATTCCAATTACCTCCACTAACGCTATCTTGCCATTGATAAGTTGCTTGACTTCCATCTTGCGTATTTACAACTACCGAAAAGGCACTAATATTAGCAGCAGTTGTATTTTGACAAATATTCACACTATTGGCATTTAATGAAACCACCGTTGGTATTAAAACAACCGTATCTACTGCAATTAAATTTGAGGTATCAAAACAAGAAATGAGCGTATTATTTATGGTGCCACCATAATTAATTCTGATAAAATCATAACGATTTCCTGCCGTAGAAACAGAAGGATAAAAAGTACTAGAAGCTTGTGAACTACCAACTGCCGTTGCTAAATTAAAATTATTGGAAGCAGAAGTAAATAATTGATAATTTACAGTTGATGGTAACGGTGAAACCGAAATAGAAATGGCATCAGCAAAGTTGGTAGATGATTGACAATATGACCTTACAATACTCGAATTAGTAGTGTTTGTTACTGTTAATTTTGGTTGAATGGTAATGGGTAAAATGACCGAAGTATCGCTACAGCCAACATTATTGGTAATGATAGTATAGTAATAGGACGTATTATTAATGATGGTTGATGGTTGATAATAAGAGGTTTGTAAACTTGAATTGGCTACGTTGATAGCTCCACTGTAACTATTTGAAGAATTTCTATACCAAGCTTGAGTACCAATGCTAGTACCATTATTAAAACTAACACTCACTTCTAAACTATCTTGGTTATTGACATTATAACAAAACGCATATCTATTTTGCGTTGCGGTAATTTGTTTATTATTGTTAATGACGGGGCGACTGTTTACTACTACGCTTCCAGAAAAATTAGAAGTTACCACACAATTCGACAAAACTTCGGTAACAATCGCAAAATAATACGTTGTTCCAATGGTACTATTTTGTGGTGTATAATTGGTATTACTATTATTTAATGAAACCGCTGTGGCTCCAGCATAAAATGTACTCGTATTTTGATACCAACTTACCAGTAATGAAGCCGATGGAGACGTAAATGGAGTTACATTAATGTTTAATGAATTTGCTGGTGCATTCACACAAATACTGGCTGGAGAAGTAAAATTATTTGGATAAGAAATGGTAGGAAACCCATTAACCCTTTTCCTTCCTGAAATATTACTGGTTGAAGAAATAGAATAAATATTGGTAACCACTACAAAATAATAACTCGTATCTCGATTGGCAGTTGGTATAATAAAGAAAGTATCGGTACTATTTAACGCCGTAGCATTGGTCGTTGAAGAAATTGAATTTCTGTACCATCTATAAGTTAAGGAAGCTTTATCTGCATCCGTTACACTTACTCGAAGCGTATCGCCCACTGCGTCAATACAAAAATCCTTATTACTATTATAATTTGCAGAATTTATGATTGTAATATTGGGTGCTTGAGATACGACAATTTCTCCACTATGATTACTGGTAATTGAACAGGTATTGGTATCGGTAGCAATGACAAAATAATATCTTGAAGAATTCGTTGATGTAGAAGGAAATAAGGTATTTTTATTTGAATCGGCGGGAAGTGCTGTTACTCCAGTAGTAAAATTCGTATTTGTTGTTTGATAAAACCATCTATAACCTGTGGAAAGTACGGTCGTTGAAGTTGTTATGGTGAGCGGTACCGGAATATCATTCACTGAATACAAACGGTTGGTTTGGTTTAAGTTAGAAACGATGGTTGGCAAAGCATTGGTTATAACTGACTCGCTGAGGCTTGAAGTATCTTTACAACCCGAACTCAAATTGGTTACGATTACATAATAATAATCTACACCTACTCGAATTGTGCTCGGGAAATATTGATTATTAGTACCCGTTTGTTTTAAAGTATCTGTAGTACTGATAAATCCTACAACCGTTGGGCGATACCAACTGTAATTAATATTTAAATTTGGAGTAACGACTACCGATAAAGCATTTTGTGGTGTGCTGTTGATACAATTCTTATAACTTTGTTGAACGATATCGGTGGTTATTGATGGCGGAGCATTGATATTAATTTGAGCAACGATGGTGCTGGTTGTATAACAATTAGAATTGTTTTGGGCAACAAAATAATAATACGAAGTTCCAGCAGTATCTGATAATGGTGTATAATTTGAGTTTAATGAATTGACATTTAATTTATAACCAGTTCCTACAAGATTGGTACTTGTTTTAAACCATTGATAGCTTGAAATAGACGTACCTGATTCCTGCGAAATCACATCTGTAATTATTGGAGTTTGAATTTCATATAAACAATATTGGCTCGTTGTTCGAGACATTGGGCTTATAATTTTAGGCGACCTTCTTATCAAATATCGGTTTGAAATATTACTCGTTGCACTACATCCAACATCGGTAGAAACAACCAAATAATAATAAGCTGTGTCTGGTCTTAAGGTGTCTGAACCTAAAATGGTAGATGAAGGAGCAATTTTAACGGCATTAGTCGTAAACGAATAAATTGTCCCCCCATTCGCAACTCCTTGTGTGGTTCTATACCAACTATAATTTTGAATGTTCAATCCCACAATACTACTTTGTCCAATACTATCTGCTGTTGGGATAGTTTGATTTTGGCAATAACTTTTTCCCACTGGAAAACTTCCACTAATGGTTGGATTAGGATTTATCGAAATTTGCCCTGACGCATTTGAAGTAACGCTACAATTGTTATTATCTGTGATAATTACATAATACACCGATGTACGAATTGTTTGTGCTACTGAAATGGTATTTGCTGGGGCAATTCGGGCATTATTTGAATACAATTCTGCACTTCCATTCACGACAGAATCGTACCAACTATAAGATGAAATTACTCTTGAATCTGTTAAAGTAGCAAATAAAGTATCGGTTATTATAGCCCCTTGGCAATAAGAACGGTTGTTCTGTGCAGGTTGTAAATTGATGACTGGTTGTGAATTGATTTGTACAGGCCAACTAATATCATTGGAGGTATCTGAACAACCTAAACCATCCGTTAAAATAGCATAATATCTTCGTGTTCCAACATTCGTAGTAAGTGGTGCTAAAGCCCGAGCTTGCGTACTCGTTAAAACAGAAGTCCCATTGATAGGTGTGGTTGCTGTTGTTGATAACCAAACAAAACTTAAACTATTATTATTTCCAATAGAAAACGTGTACCTTAAAGAATCTGCCGCTGGTATCAATGTATTCTGACAATAATTTCGAACCGTAGTACCAATGGTAGTTACCGTTATCGTTGGATTTGGATTTATAGTTATTTTAGGACTAACAGCCAAATTAGATACGCAATTTCCTGTAGATGAAGTACTCACATAATAATAAAAATCTCCGGCTGTATCTGTTGCTGGTAAAATATTTTTATTATTTGTTAAATTATTTTGTAATACTAAATTATTTCCAATAGCATTATTGGCTTTATACCAATTATATCCTGTATTGTTTCCAACTACAGTAGTTTGTAAACTATCTGCTGCATTACTGAATCTACAATAACTGCGGTCTAAGGTTTGAGTAATTGAAATTACAGGGGCTACACTCACCGTTTTTAAACCAGTTACATTACTGGTTGTTGGACATAAATTATTATATGAACCTACTACGTAATAATAGGCTGAACTCGCAGTCGCATTCGATATAGAATACACCGTATCGGTTGCCCCAGATATTGAAGTGCCTCCACTAATTAAGGCGGTTGCATTACTAAACCATTGATAACTCACGTTCGTTTCAAGGTTAGAAATGTTCATTCGAATGGCTGGAGTATTTGAACATATAGTTTGTGCTGCCGAATTATTAATGGTAGGCGTATTGGCATATTTATAAGTGTTCACTTTTCCAGATATAGTACTCGTTGACGTTCTACATGCTATATTTCCACCATTGCTAATGACAACAAAATAATACCGAGTTGTACCTGCGGTTGTTGTTATTGGCGTAATTGAAGTTAAGGTATCCGCTACATTAAAACTCGCTCCTACCACCGAATTCGTTGAATTAAAATACCATTGATATTTTAAACTTGCCACCGGATTTACGGCATTGGCACTGACAACAATCGCATTGGCACTGGCATTTACACAATAATTAGCAGTATCTGTAGTTGGATTGGTTGTTATGGCTGGAACGGTATCTACGCGAATCAAATTTGATTTTGAAGATACATTAAATTGACAAGCCCCTATGATGCCGTTATTTAATCTTGCAAAATAATAACGCCCACTTACACTGTCAATCTTAGGAATAAAAAATGAATCGGTTGCATTGGGTATAATCACAGAATCAGAATATGACCCCACCGTAGCATTTTTACTATAATACCATTGATACTTTATATTTGCACTGGTGGAACTTACTTTCAAGGTGTCCGTGGGAACTGTGCCATTTTTACAATAATTTCCTGAGACTATATTTAACTGCGAACTGGAAACAACTGGTTGCGAACCAATTAAAATAGGACCCGCCGCCCTACTGGTCGAAACACAACCCGTTGATGTTGCTACTACATAATAATAACTCGTTCCTAACATATTATTTGGCGGTGTAAATGATGAACCCACATCTCCTGTAGACGAAGCCTGTGTTGAATCTGGAACCGTTGACTTTAACCACGAAAAAGTAGCATTATTTGCCGATACGCTCAGCGCATTTACCGTACCACTATTTAAACAATAGGAAGCAGGTACAAAATTTGTTAAGGTTATTGTCGGCGCTGGATTAATCGTATATTTACCACTCAAAGCACTCGTGGCATTACAAGTATTAATATTAGTTACAATAACAAAATAATAACTGGTATCTGCAGTGTTGATAGACGGTGCATAAGAACTATTGGCAGAATTTTGAACCGATACACCTCCACTAAAAGATTGACTTTTCACTTTAAACCACTGGTAACCACTGATAGTTCCTCCATTTCCATTCGCCGTTAATTTTAAGGTATCTATAGGTCCTGAACCTACACAATAGTTTCGATTTACATTACTTAAATCGGTACTAATAGTAGGCGTTGGATTAATGGTAAATGCTGCACTCAACGACGAGGTGTCGGTACAGAGAAAGGTATTGGTTGTTATTACAAAATAATAATATGATCCCGTTGTGGTATTTGAAGGTTTATAATTAGACAAGGTAGCCCCACTTATTATGGTAGCTCCACTCTTACTTGATACCGTATTTTGATACCATTGATACGTTATATTACCCAAATTTTGAGGCGTATTAATAGTATAATTTATTTGTCCATTTCCTTGACAATAATTAGGCTGCACCGCATTGTCTAAAACAATCGGCGTTGGAACCGTATCAATGATATAACCATTTGAAATGGAAGACGTGGTAATACAACCATTCGTATTGGTAATGATGGAATAATAATATTTTAAAGCCGTGTCAGCTCTACTTGATGACGGTGAATAGCTTTGGTTGGTAGCTCCGCTAATAGATTGACTTCCACTAAAACTAGAACTTTGAGGTATCCTAAACCACTGATAAGAAGCCAAAGTACCACTACCGCCGTTTGCTGTTATTGATAAAGCTGGAATTACTGAGTTTTGACAATAATGATTATTCGTTCCGTTATTGGTTAAATTACTGGTTATTTGTGGAGAAGGATTGACCCTTACTGAACCAACAAAATTAGACGTACGAGTACAAGCAAAACTATTTTGTCCAATGACAAGATAAAAATTGTTTCCAACCACCGCTGTTGAGGGCGTAAACCCTGTCCCAGTAGAATCGGTAATGGTCGTTAAACTTGAGTAATTACTATTAACTGGACTACTATACCATTGATAATTCACCCCATTTTGAGACGTAAAACTATAGCGTTGGGTATTGCTATAATTTTGACAAATGGTTAAGCTAAAATCATTTACCGATATGGTGTTGGGCAAAGGTCTAACAATTAAACGAGGACTATAATTCGAAGTCGTTTTACAACCATTACTGTTTGTAACAATAACATAATAATATTGAGTATCTGGCGAAGATACAACTGGGGTTAAAGAATCAGTAGAATTTCCAGAAATCACATTGGCATTAATTCTATTTAAATTTGTATTGTTTTTATACCAATCATATTGAGATATATTAATCGTTCCAGAATAGCTGTTGGCTCTAATTCTAAAACGTGGGGCATTGGTTGCACTCTGACAAATATCTACATCTGTATTGCCATTATTAAGATTGGGTTGTTGAGTAATTTGAGGAGCAGGCAATGTAATAATCGGACTCGATAATAAATTGGTATCACAACCACTTAAGCTGGCTTTAACATAGTAATACACTGTTCCAGTATCAGTTGTTGGCGGTATATAATAATAATTGGTTTGTCCATTGATTAAAGTTCCGCCTATCTTACTATTCACAGTATTTCTATACCAAGTATAAGTATAATTTAAATTTTGAGTTATTTTTAAAGAATCTGCTATATTATTTTGACAGTAAGGATTAGCCGCCGTTAAAAATACGCTGGTACTGGGAATAACGGGCGTAGATGCTGAAGAAATCAAGCCACTTAAATCGGAGGTTGCATAACAAGAAAAGTTATTGGTTACAATGATATAATATCGAACCGGCGACTTTGAAAATGCGGCATAATTTAAACTATCGGAATTAACATTTACGTTTCGCGACTGAACTAAACTATCGGTAGAATTATACCTTTGATACCAACTATAATTATTGATGGCTGGCGTATTTCCTGCAGTTACTTGAACACCGGCAGTAGCAGTAATTCTTAAGAATCTATTGGAGCCATCTCCATAACAGAACGATGGTGGATTGGTTATGAAATTTGCCCCTAAAGAAATAGCAGGCGTATCGTTAATAGTAATCGTGGCAATTGTTGAAGTTGCTGTATTACAAGCACTTTGAGAACTGGCATTTTTAACTATAACGAAATAATATAATACAGCAGCCGTATCTTTTCGAGGTTGCAATTGATTTGAATTAGAATTATTAACAACCTTTGCCCCAGAAACAGAATTTACCGTATTTACAAACCATTGATAGGTTATATTTTGTCCAGAAAATCCTCCAGCTACACTAACACTCATTGGACTCACAACGCCTCCTTTACAATACGTTGCCGATTGAGGGTTTGTTGAAATAGTAGGTGCGGCATATACAGAATCGTTTCCAGTGAAGTTTGAGAAAACAGAATCGCAACCATTAATTCCACTATTATTTCGAACTAATACGCGATATTGATATAATCCCTCTGTTAAAGAACTTGAAGGTGTAAAATTCGTGGAAGTAGCACCCGATATAGACGTTAAAGCTGCGCCATTTAATCGTTGAAACCATTGATAGGTTAGGCTTCCGTTTGGTCCGCCATTGGTATTCACAATTACCGACCTCGTTAATTTCGTTACCCCAACGCAATAAGCCGTATCGGTTGTAGAAGGTTGATTAACAATGGTTGGTAAAGCATATACTGAGTCTATCGCTAAGGTAGTGGATGAATCTGCGCATAAAGCCGTACCAAAATTATAGGTAATATAATAATTATTTAAACCTAAATTAGCGGCTGTAGGCGTATATGATAGCGTTGAGCCCGGTACTTGAACCCTATTTCCGTCAATGTTTCTGTACCAAGTTATGTTTGAGATTGAACTTCCAGAAGTTTGATTATATGTTATTGTTACCGTATTGGTGGCAATATTTTGACAATACCTTCGATTAACAGCCGCTGCTGTAGCATTAATTACGGGTCTGGCAGCAATTTCAATACGATTACTAAAACTACTTGTATCGTAACAATTATTTCCATTTTGTACCACAACAATATAATAACTAGAATCGGCATTGGTTAGGATGATATTATAATTATCAGTAGTATCATTTTTGACATTGGTTTGGAATGGATTGGAGATGCTGTTTTTAGTAGCCGCCGAATTAGAAAATGTTTTATACCAATAAAAAGTTACATTGGTTCCACTAACTGACTCTCCTGTTAAAGACCTTCTTGAACGAATGATTAATGAATCACCGATTTGATTATTTTTTTGACAAAATGCAGATGAAGCTGAACTAAATGAACTTATAATAGGTTTGGCATTGATAGTAATATTTGCTACGGCAGTTGCACTGGTATCATAACAAGAAAAACTATTTCTTACTACGGCAAAAATATAAAAACTGCCAGACGTTGAATTAGACAGTGTGTAGGAGTTGGAAGCAGCAGTTACACTATTGGTACTGACTTGGGTTGCCCCATTTTTCGAGTTCGTTGTATTACTTAACCAAGTGTAACCTTGAATGGTTGGTGTAGTATTAAAAGATAATGTCCCTGCACTTGCCGTAACATTCAGTGGGCTTATCGTGTTGAATTTACAATAGGTAGCATCTTGACCTCCGGCTGCCGAAATCGTTGGTTTGCTATATACTAAAATATTCCCAGAAATCGTACTGGTTATATATTTACAAGAAGTGCTTATGGGGGAATTATTGCCAATAATAACAAAATATTTATTGGAATCTACAGTGGTTGTTGGTATGGTAAGGATAGCAGAAGTAGCTCCATTTATCAACACCCTATAACCTAATGAAGTATCTCGTTTGGTACTATACCATTGATAGGAAGTAGATCCATCATTGCCATTGGCACTGATACTCAAGGTATCAACCACATTCTGACATATTGAACGAATTGAAGGACTGGGTTGATTCGTAATAGAAGGTCGGTTATAAACGATAATGCCTGGAGATAGCGAACTAGTATCGGTATTACAACCATTTGGACCTCCATTATTGGCAACCGCATAATAATATCTAATTCCAGCAGTATTACTTATGGGAGAATAACTCAAACTATTTGAATTTGCCAATGTCGTTGCCGTTGCCGAATTTCTCACCGATTGATTACCATTATCAAACCAACTATAGGTTAATTGTCCCACATTTCCATTGGGAAAAGTAGGCGTAATTGTCATGGGTGTCGTAACATCAAATTGACAATAATTCGTATTGGTATAAGTATTAAAATTAAGTACAGGACGCCCATAAACAAGAATCGCGTTACTTTGATTACTCATGCTGGAACAATTACCTGTTGACTGAGTAATTTTTACAAAATAATAACTTGTATCGGCTGGAGACGTTTGAACTTGCTGAGTAGCTGCATTTCCGCCAAATATTTGGGCATACTGCGTTAAGGTATCATTACGTCTGGTTCTATACCAAGTATAACTTAAGGTTCCGCCCCCACTGGTAACATTTACATTTAAACTACCTACAGAAGCAATTTGATTTAAACAATAATCTGTTGTTGCAGGTGAAGTAAGGCTACTAATTGACGGTGAGGCAACAACTTGATAATTTGAAGAATAATTGCTCGTGGCAATACATCCATTGGCATCGGTTAGTCTAACTTTATAATAAACATTAACCACGTTTTGCGTTGATGGGTAATACAGACTTGAATTTGAATCGGCACTATTTTTAATATTAAAATTTGACCCCGATTTTACGGAATCTAATCCTATGTCTCCTTGACTATTGGAGTTGTTTTGAAACCATTGATAATTAAAAGTCAAACTATTCCCTGGTCTAAAATAGGCTTTATATCCACCACTTGCCAAACCATTTAATTGACATAAAGCATTGTTAGAACCATTTATGCTATCAAAAGAAGGATTGCGATAAACCACAAAAGCGTAGGTAGGTGTTGTAAAAGTACATCTACCTGTATCTTGGGTTAAAATTGCGTAATAATACATTGTTCCAATGGGTGTTGAAGCTGGTGAATACGACGAGGCCGTAACATTATTTATTAGGGTTCCAGAAGTATTATTATTAGAAGAGTTTTGATACCAGGCATAATTCAAACCACCGCCATTTTGACCAACAGTTTGGTTATTTATTGTTATGGCTGAGGAACTAGCATTATTACAAACTCCATTAGCACCACTTATTTGAGCTGCCGTGCCAATGGCTCCTACGATAATAACTCTGGTAGTTGAACTGGGAAGGCTTGAACAACTTGCATTGTTGGCTACAACCGTTATGAACGCGGTATCTACGGTATTATAACCAATACCTGTATTTATGGATTGATTTTGAGTGGTAGAAGATAAGGTAGTTAAAGTTCCTTGTTTGGTTTGTCTCCATGTATAACTGGTTCCAAAACTACTATTTGTATTTAAAATTATTACTTGTCCGTTACAAATTAAAGTATCTCGTGGTTGTAAGGTAATAATAGGTCGTTGAATGATATTAATTGCCCCTGAAATGATAGAAGTATCGGTTTGACAAGCTGCCAAGCCGCTACCATTATTAACAACTGCGTAATAATAAGTCGTTCCTAAATTCGTTGTAGTTGGTTGGAATGCTGTATCTGATAATAAACTTGAGTTCGAAACCACCACCGTATCATTGCCATCGCCTTTTATAGCATTCGGACTTTTAAACCAACTATAAGTCAAACTTCCTAATCCGCCATTGGTGGGTCGAATAATCATTCTATTAGCAGTCGTATTTTGACATAAAGTTTGCGAACCAAAACTGTCGGTTACCGCATTAATACTTGGTTTGCTAAATACCGAAATTAATCCACTATTTACCGATACCAAGGAATCTGTACAGCCAATTAATCCACTAAATCTTATAACAACAAAATAATAATTTGATCCTACTTGAGTATTATCAGGCGTATATGTTGGGGTATTAGTTCCTACGGCAAAGCGACTTAATCTATTAATATCGGTGGTTCTAAACCAATTATAAGTGGGCGTTCCTCCATTGGCTACGGCAATATTTAAGGCAGAAGCCACCGTTCCATTCTGACATAAATTTTGACTACTAGTATTAAGGTCAGTAGTTATACTGGGTCCTTGTTGTACACTAATGAGGGTAAGTGGACTTGCCGTTGTACACGTACTAAAACTATCAGGTCCGTTTTTAACGACTACAAAATAATACTTTTCTCTAATGATATTAGTTGATGGTTTATAATACGAATTCGTTTGTAAAGAAAGTAAGGTATCATTGGAAACGTTGGCTATATTATCATTTGAACTATACCATTGATAAGTAATTCTGGTATTTTTAGTTGGGCTACCAACAAAGGATTGAATTGAATCGGCGGCCGAAAATATGCAATAGATTTTACTAGCAAAACTTGTGGTAATACTTGCGGGAACTCCATATACACGAATGCTGGTAACTTGTGAGGTTGCTGAATTACAACTTAATTGTGGGTATCCTAAAGTGGCTATTGTGTAATAATATAATTGCGAATCTGAAGGTACACTTGGCGTATAATTATTGGTATTGGAATTTGATATAGCCGTTCCACCAGAATTACTATTAGAAGTATTGATAAACCACTGATAATTTATTGTTGCTCGTCCTTCTGAAGCCGTTACATTGATGGCTTGTTGTGTTTGAGTGGAACAATATTCCTGCGAAGTTCCTTGCTGAGTAAAACTAATATTATTAAAAGTATTGTATGAACCACTGATAGCACTCGTGGCGCGACAATTTGAACCCAATTGAGTAGCAATCACATAATAATTGCGTTTGAAACTGGAAGTGATCGTAGGCAAATATGTATTTGTGGTAGATCCTGAAATTAAAGTACTAGAACTAACATTTGTAGTGCTATCTGTAGTATAATACCATTGTCGTCTCAATACGCTATTGGCATTATCATCATTGGTCGTAATAGATATGCTAGTAACCCCTGATTGATTTACACAATAATATCGTGGTGTAAAGAAAGCAGCGGCTGGAGCATTGATAACAGGTGTGCTAAAAATCGTTTCGGTGGCTACCAAATATTTTCTAAAACGTAAGCCAGAACAAGTACTTTGTCCATTTACCGAATCACCAATTTCAACATAATAATATTGTGTTCCTAAAATGGGAGAAGGTATATACGAATTTGTTAATGCCCCGTTTATTAACGTATCATTCACCGTATTGTTAGGATTATTTTTATAATACCAACGATACGTATAAAGCGGTGCAAAAGGATTCCCTCCGCCGTTAACCACAATAATTCCATCTCCACCCAAACTGTTCAAAGTAGATGCCACACAAAACGTATCTGTTACCGATAAAATTGTTGCTGAAATTCGTTTAGGTGTATATAAATTATTTCTAAAACGCGATGTTACAGAAGAATTTCCTGAAGTGGCTGTGATGGTAAAATAATAGGTACTATCGCTGATTAAATTTGAAAAATAATATGGAGATGAACTGGATGTTTGAGTTTTTATATCGCCTCCAGAAATAGTAGATGCAGTTATCGAATATTGAATATTTGAACCTGCTGGTTGACTAAAACTAATACTAGCAATGGTATCACAAAATACAACTGAATTTAAGGTTACACTGTCTAATACTAAAACTGGGTTACTAAAATTTGTAGTATCGGAGCTTCCTGAATTGTTGTTGGCAACCATTCTAAATGAATAATTTTGCCCCACACTTAAACTACTGATAGTTACTGGGCTTGAACTTACTGTTTGATTAGCAATAAGACTATTTGAGGCATTATAGGTTAGAATGGTATAACCTGTAACCGATAGGCAACCATTGTTTAAGGGAGCATTAAAATTAACTGTTGCAGATTTATAACTTCCTTGAATGGTAGTAATTCTTGGGGTATCTGGAACAGTATATACATTATAATCAGACAAGTTTCTTACCACAGTAGGTGACGCAATGTTTCCTGAAATGACCCTCACTTTTACGGCGCCACATCTAAAAGTATTGGGTAATAAAATGGCTTTGTCAATCGTATTAAGATCAATAATATTATCGGTACTCCACGTTAAGCCGCCATCTAAACTATACTGAATTTGTTGTCCAGATGCTAATGTTCTATGGCTCACTAAAATTCGACGAGTTATATTTTGGCTAACGGCAGGATTTACCGTATCATAAAACCAACGAGCACCCGTATTATTCTGACTAACGATGGAACTATTAACATTAAATAAATTGCTGGCAATATTGGTTCCTTGAGCTAAATTATTTACCGTAGCACCATTCAATATCGGATAGCTCCGCACTCTTTCGTGTTGTCTATTTGCTAAAGGTTGCCATACATATAATTTATTTTCTGTTCCCGTTAATTTGTTATTAAATTGGCTTAAAATTTCATTGGGTTGTTGTGCCAATTGATAAATTCTAAAGTCTTCAAAACGACCTACTATTCCAGGATTTCCAGTAGCACCACCAATATAATTTGTATTATAATTGGTGGTTTGCGGTGTAAATGAACGACTGAACAATAACAACCCATTTATATAACACTGGGCTCTCCATTGATCTTGAACTTTTACAATTACAATACCATAATGATTCCATTGATTCACATTAAATCCTGATTGGTTAAGGGCTTGACGATAGGTTTGTACCCCATCATAAAATACGACACTATCTATACCACTAAATTTCCCCCATAAACCTAATTCAATAGCCCCGACCGTACTATTCCTTAATGAAAAAATTGGACGATACCTATTTGAAGCAACATATATATTGTCTAAAGTTTCGTCTAATTTAAACCAAGTTGAAATGGTTGCTGATGTGTCTGGCAAATTCAAAGTGGGTAAGCTAATATAATCGGCTGAAGTAAAATTACTATTGGAGGTGGTGGTTTGGAATGAAGTAGTTTTATTACTCATAATACTATCGTACGATGGATAAATTATATTACTCAAATTTGAAATAGAATCGCCCGCTAAAGTAGTGGCTGTAACGCGTACTTGATATGGTAAACGATTGGTCGCTGAAAGTGTAATACCGGTTGAGGTTAACAGATTTATTTCTGCATTAGAGGAAATTGTTCTATTGACACTGTTATCAACCGACCGCACAATATATTGAGTTGAGGTGTCTAAATTACTACTAACAGCAATATTAGGTAAGGTAACTGTTAACGACCCATTTCCGGCAGTTAATGTTGGCGTACTAACATTGGGTTTAATAATTACGTGTGCTTTTATCAAAGTTCGGATACTACTTTCACAACCTCCAATCACTTGAGTTGCATATAAATTTTGATAATAATTAGGTGCTGTAATTGTGGTTAGTTTTGAGGTTGAATCGAACGCAGTTCCACCAGTTGAAACAGAATACCATCTAATTGAATTAGAACGATTGATTCTCACAAAAGGTAACGAATCTCTAATATTTACAATAAAATTCTGTACGGAATCACTGGCAGAAAGTAAACTTGGAGCAGGAATAGAACTTGTTGTAACGGATAGTCCACTAAACGCTGAATAGTTCCTAGAATTTATACTGGTAGAGGTTCCTATATTATTTGAAGTTGTAATTATAAAACCATAGTTCAACCCATTTGTTAAATCTGAAATTTGGATGACAGTATCTTGATTATTAACTAATGTTCCAGAGACGTTTATGGTATTTCCTATACCTGAAATAGGGCTGGCATTTATGGTATAATTAAGCCCAATTCTGCTGGCTCTAAAACTGATAGCTGCTATGCCATTACATAAATTGATATTCAAATTTTTTGGTGTATCTAACGGTTCCACCCTAAATGGATTGTTGGTAGTATCTGATGTTCCAACACTATTTTTAGCCACCATTTTACTAATCGTGTACACTCTATTATTATTCAAACCCGTAATAGTGGCTGGGTTGGTTAAAGTAGAACCTAATAAATTTCCTACACTATCGAAAAATTCATAAGAAGAAATAGGGCGGTTACCGTTCATTTGATTAGCAACATTGGGCTGGAAACTAAAACTATTAATATTAAAACTTATCGTAGCTGTTTGATTTCCGCCTATTATGCTGGAGATCGTGGGCGAATCGGGCACCGTCGTAATATTAAAATCTGCTAAAGTATCGGTATAGGCATTTATATTAATTCCATCTACAGCAGTTGCCGCATAAATTCTACCTTTAACGACTCCATTTTTAATGGTCGTTACTGGCGCCACTTTATCAAATTGACTTACTCCAAAAACATTTGCTTGAACCCAAGTTAATCCATTATCTTGACTTACAAAAACGTTTTCATTGGAACGCAAACCGCGATGTTCTAAATAAACCCTTCTTCCACCTGTGGTTGAATTTGTATCATAGATCCATTGAGCACCTCGATTATTCTGACTGGTTATTATAATATTTCCGATGCCGGTATTGCCGGTATTAGCTGGAATGGTACTGTTGTTATCTATCGAATAGGTATGCAAACGTTCACTGTTAAGGTTTTGTAATGGATGATACCACAATAAATTAGGCTCTGTACCAACAAGATTTAATATAGCACTATCGGCAATTTGGTTAGCTGTTCGGGCTCGATTGTTCCAAACCCTTAAACCTCTGAATTGCCCAATGGTGCTCATTTTAGAATTATCAATTGTATTTCTTCCAAGATAATTACCCGTAGAATTTAAGCCGGTTGGCGAAGATTGACTTCCGAAAGTAGATACGAGCTGTCCATTTATATACAGTAATAAATTATTATTTACCCCATTAAATACCAATGAATATCTATTCCAATTATTTATACTAAACGAACTTTGGATAGCGGTTATGGCACTATATAATACGTTTTGAGTATTTGAATTGATGGCTAGGTTGTTCGACCTAAAATATAAACCATTATTATCGTATGCTAATAATATTTTAGATGAATTATCACCATTCCCTAAACCATCACCAAAATCAAAAATTCGGTAAGCCGTTGAAGCCGTTAAATTAGTTAATGAAGAATTTGTGTTTCTAAACCAAATTTCGATGGTATAACTTGACCCTAAACTACTTACATTTGTGGGAAGTTGGGCATAATCTCCGTTATTGGTAGAACTTACCGTTGTTAAATTTAACGAACTGGTGCGGTAATTGATAAAATTATTAGCATTTACAAAAGCAATACTAGAATCGCTACTGGTTCCGCCGGCGGTGGTGTATGCGACAATTTGAATTGGATAAGAATTTCTATTGTTTAAACCCGTAATAGTTTTACCATTGGCAATAAAATTAGCAACATTAGTCGTACCATAAATTGAATCTCGAACACCTGTATTTTGATTCACAATAACGTAGGCTATAGCCGTATCGCAATTGTTAGAACCAACTGGTTTTTGTGGGAAGCTACTACCATTTAATTGCACTAAAATGCTTTGATTTCCTCCCACTAAAGTTGGGGCATTGGGTTTTTGAGGTAAATTAACAACATGAATGGTTATTTTGGTGCGGGAATTGGCTTCGCAGCCCTGAATTGTTTGAGTAGCATAATAGGGCACTTGACAAATATTGTTTACAAGTTTGGTGGTACTTGCCAAGCTACTTCCACCACTTACATTGCTATACCATTTAATAACTGAACCATTTAAATAAGTAGATAAATATTGAACCGTATCTTTTTGATTAATATTAAAAGAAACCAAACTATCAGCAGGATTAATAAAGTTTGGATTTTGAACTTGAGGAACAACATAAATTCCACCGCTAAAATTAGAAGACGTTCTACAATTTGATAACCTACTGGGTCCATTCTGAACCTGAGCCCAATAATAAAATGAATCGGTTGTTATCGTTGAAGCTATATTATTTAATGGTACTAAACTATTCCGAATTGAATCAGTAATCGTATTTGAAGAACTATAATTGGCATTCGCACCACGGGCATTCAATTTATAAAACCATTGATAACTAAAACTGTTATTGCGGTTTGGCAAGGTAGATGCTGAAATAGATAAAACTTGAGGTAAAATAACTACATTATTGGACAAATTATTAAAACAATAGGTTTGATTGGTGAGGCTTGGCTGGGTTAAAGTTGGTGGAGCATACACTGTAATTGAACCACTGGCATTACTGGTTAATGTAGCAACGCAACCCTTTCCACTAACAGTGGCTATAACATAATAAAAATACGTACTATCTACAGAAATATCGGGTGTATAACTGGCTGAATTATTGCTTGGTGAAGATGTAGAAACCAATATCAGCGTAGAATTAGGAGGATTATTATTATTGGTTGTTTTATACCAATTTAAAATCGAAAATGTTCCGCCAGTATTTGCTTGTTTGCCTATTTGAAAATCACCTACCACCGAAGTATTATCTAATGTACAATACGCAGAATCGCTTTTGGTAAAATTATTATTATAAGTAAAACTGGGTTGAGCTAACACACTCACCGTACTATAATTACTGGTTGTTAAACATCCATTGTTATTTACAACTACATAATATCCTCGTTGTCCAGTCGTAGTTATTGACGGGGTAAATACCGAATCTGTTTGACCATTTATAATTCCACCACTACTCACTGCAGAATCATACCAACTAAAACCAACCCTTGCCCCCAAAACGGTTAAACGTGGTGTGGTAGTAATTTTGAAGGTATCGGCAACAAAAGTAGGCGATTGACAATATTCGACAACCGAATTGGGTAAATTTATATTGGTAATAGTAGGTACCGTATTAATGGTTATCAAACCTGTTAAAGGTCCGGTAACCGTATCCGTACATCCAGCCAAACCTTGAGCTAACACTTTAACATAATAATAATTTGCTGATGGTTGGGAAGTTGAAGGCACAAAAGAATTTGTTGTTTGACCACTGATTAAAGTTCCTGTAGAACTATTTCGCTGGGTAGATTGATACCAAAAATATAAGTTTGAACCCGTTCCGCCATTAGTTGATACAGAAATGGTAGCTGGTGTTTGGTTTCTACAATAATTTCTATTAGAATCTGTTAAATTCATGGTAATTACAATGCCACCGATGATATTAAAGTTTCCAGAAATATTTGAAGTCGTATTACACAAATTCGCTTTTCCGCCGCCATTATTGATAACTACATAATAAGCAGACGTATCTACGATAGATACATCTGGAGTAATAGTGTCTGCATTGTTATTATACAAACTAACCGTTAAAGTTCGGGCATTTCTGCGGTACCACTGCGTACTTATTTTTATCGAGTCGGGACTTGTTAAAATATTAGCTGGAGAATATTTAGTAAATAGTTTAGTAATACTATTGGATGCCGTATTGACACAATAACTAAAATCACTTGCAGTTGGCTGGGTTACTATTGATGGTTGACGATAACCCAATGCTTCACCGGCAATTGCACTTCTAAATTTATAATTTCTACAAGTATTTCTATAGGTTGTATTGGTTGAAGAGTCTCCGACCAATACATAATAATATCTTCTACCTAAGCTATCTTTTGAAGGTGCAAAATTGATGGTATTTTGACCAGGAAGCAAGGTGCCGCCAGTCGTTGAATTGTTATTATTAATATACCATTGATAAGCATATAAGGTTCCGGAGGAAGAGTTGCCATTAGCATTAGCTCCAGCTTGTATGTTAAGATTATAATTATTCGTGGAAGATTGAGTCGTACATAAAGTATCATTTCTTAAAGTTACCGAAACTCGGATTCTATTTATAGCAGTATTGAATGAAGTATTGGTAACTGTGGTAGTTCCGTTATTACCTACAATATTATCATTATTACTAAATTGTATTGTGGTAGTGTAATTGACACCACTTTTTAAATTGGCTATATAAATTGCCGTATCAACATTTGGATTTCTTATGCGACCTGTTAAAACCGTATTGCTGGTTAAGTCGCTTGGTACCAAGGTTATGGTATAGTTTAAATTAGAATCTTTAGCATTCAAATACAAGGTCATCGTGGTATCACAAACAATGGGGGTATATACGGTCGAATCAAATATTCTCAAGCTACTGCTAATCGCCGAAGTGTCAGAGTTTCCTAAAGCATTAATTGCTATCATCACAAAATTATAGGTGCCGGGATTTAAGTTGTTTATAGTTCCAGATAATGACCCAGAATTTACATTTACAAACTGATAACTTGGAAGGGCAATAATACGATATCTTGTGGTACTATAACCTGTGTCAATTGGTCTGCTAAAATTAATGGTTGCCGAACGATAACCACCACTCACTTTTGTTATGATTGGCGGTGATGATATCGTCCGAATGGTATCTCTACCCATCGGTTCATTAAGACAAGCATTATTGGCATTCGACCAAATACAGGCTTCAATAACGCCATTTCTAAAAGCAGTTGGGTTGCTGGGGTTGGCTAAGGTTACGAAAACATCACTGGTATTGGCCCAGGTAAGCGAAGGATTCTGAAAATTGGTAATATTGTCGGCAGTAAACCCGTTGGTTTCCGTAGTTATTCCCGTAATATTGGTTGAACCATCAGGATTTATTAAACGATACCTAAAAGATTCCCCGGCATTTAATGTACGTCGCGATAAAAATATTTTTCTGGCAGCACTATCATAAAACCAAGCTGGCTTTGTAGTTGCATTAACTTGAATGTTCGCACTATCTGTTACGGTTCCTAATCCATTACCAACAATGGCTGTGGCATTTGGTATAGTAGTTGAATTTAATCTTTCATTATTTTGGTTTCCTAAAGGCAGCCAATATAATAAATTGGTCGTGCTAATTCTTCCATTAGATAAATTTTCAGTAAACGATTGTAATATTTGACTATCTGTTCGGGCTACGTTCCAAACCCTAAAATCTTGCCAAATACCATTAGGGTTATTGTCTTCACTATATGGGCTGATACCTAAGCCACTTAAAGAATTAGGTGGAATGGTAGCAGTTATTCTATTTCCCGTACTTCTAAATTGCAATATTCCATCAATATAAATATAGGCATTATCTCCACGTTGAACGTAAGCGTAATGGTGCCAAACTGTATAATCTAAATTAAAATAAGAATTATCCGTTTGACCATATAAATGATACGCCATTTGTCCATCAATACCTTGAGACTTTGCCAAAATGAAAACTTCATTTGTAGCACCTACATCAAACGTTGTTGTAGAAGTAATATCAAATATTCTTAACCAAGGATTCGTTTGTGCACCATTGGCTCTAAACCAAGTTTCAAGGGTAAAATCTTGATTGGTTAATCCAAAATTATTTGCCGGCAACCGAATTAAATTTGCTTGTGTTGAAACTGCTTCTCTGCGAGAATTAAAACCAGTGGTTCTATAAGCACCAATAGTAATTGGTGTAGCAATATAATTAGAATCAATATTTCCTTGACCGTTATTGAAGCCAGGTAAACTACCCATCGAAGTTCCTGAAACATTACCGGCTCTGATGAATACTCTAAAATTTTCTTTCCTACCAATACCAAAATTATATATGTAATAATTCAAACCCTGTGTGATTCCATTACGACTAAATAAAGTATCGAATTTAGTTGACGTTCTCAAGATAGAATCCAATCTAATTGTTCGAATCGTTTGGGCTTGAACATTTTGAACATAAATGATATAATATTCGGGGGCATTGGTACCGGCTGCATTGATGTTTTCAGTATTATTTGGAGACGTTAAAGCAACATTAATATAAGCTTGGTTATTAAGGTCGTTAAATAAGTTTACGGTAAGTGGATTGGGTCGACTAGGAGCTATTAAAACACGGGCTTTAACACTAACCCTTGGTGCCGATGAACAAATATAAGTACCTATAGCAGGTCTATTCTGCACTACATAATATAAAGTGTCATGTTTTAATTGAGTATTATAAGGTGCAAGATATGCTGTTCCTCCAGTTAAAGCATTATACCAAGTATAGGTAGCCGAAGGCGTTGGTACAAGATATTTCAAGGTATCATTTACGTTAGAAGCAAAAGATTGGTTAGCGGCAGCCACAGGTCGGCTGGGTGTATCAATCACGTATAATACCTTACTTATTGCACTGGTAGCAATACAAGCCGCAGCATTTCCATTGGCAACTCGTACTTGATAATAATTAAACCCTTTCAAACTATCTTTGGTGGGTGTATAGGTTGAAGCTGTTGCCCCACTTATCAAAGTATCAGCCAAAGTAGGTGTTCCCGAACTCCGCAAACGATACCATTGATAACGATAACTTGAAAAAGCATTGGTATTGGTTATGTTAATAGATAAATTACTAAAATTTTTAGTCCCTAACAAACAAGCCGTATCGGCAGACTTTAAAACACTGGGCGTATCTAATGTTGGCAAAATATATGAACTGGCAATTTCGATAATAGCCGAACGTCTTTTTCGATAATATTGACAAATCGTAGAATTTCTTACAGAATCTCCTATTAATACATAATAATAACGATTACCCACCGAATCTTTGGCTAAAGTGGTAGTAGAGCTATAACTTGGATTTACAGAAAATGCTGCTCCACTTACATTCGACTGGGAAGAACTAATGTACCATTGATAAGAATAGAGGGCTGTACCACTTGAATAATTACTATCATTGGCAACTCGTCCACCCTTTGCTTGAACAGAAATATTAACTGGATTGGTACTGGCACTACATAAGGTATCGTAACGTAAGGCAGAAGTTATTTTTATCGTATCTATCAAAAAGGGATTGGCTAAGTTCGACGTGATGGTTGTAGCCCCATTGGCAGTAGTATCGGTATTATTTGAAACGGTAACTTTAAACTGATAGTTTTTGCCTATACTATAACCACCAGTTCTTATGATTGAATCTTGATTCGTTTGAGAAATCGTACTTGAAGTAACTGGAATGGAGGTTCCTCCATTACTTGAGCTAATGTATAGAAAATAACGCAAGCCACTTTGTTTTGGATTTATATAAACAAAACCGCTATCTTCACAGAAATTTACAGCCAATCCAGCCGAATCAAAAATCATAATGGGCGTAACATAATAACTACTGGTATCAGAAATGCCTACACTATTGGTTGCCGTCATTCTAAATTGATAGGTTGCCCCTAAGTCTAAATTTGAAATATTTATTGTGTTAGTACCAGCACTCACATTAGCTGTTTTAACACCGGTGTTTCCGTTGGAAGAATAGGCTTGATAACTTATGATTTTATTAATTAAAGTATCTGATGGTGCTGAAAACTGTATGGTGGCGTTTCGATAGCTACCACTTACTTTGGAAATGGTGGGTGGATTGCTTACGGTAGTAATGGTATCATTGGTATAGGTAAATAAGGTATTGGGGAAATTATAAATTCGGGCAGAAATAATGCCATTAAAAAACGAAGTTGGTAAAAGGTAAAAATTAGTGGTAGGGTTTATAATGGTTGTGGTAACCCAATCTTGCACTAAAGTTGTTCCGTCTTGCTGATACACTTTAACTTGTAAAACCTCGTTTAAATTTAAGGTGCGGTGCGATAAATAAATAATTTTATTGTTGGCATCATAGAAAAATTGGGCTGAAGTATCTAAAGAACCTAAACCTTGGCTAATTACAGTTGAAGGATTACTTTCTCGAACAACGGCATTCGAGCCATTTTGTAAGGAAGTATTGTTCAAAATAAATTGCGAGCTTTTACGGGTACTAAAATTATTTTCTAATTCTAACCAATATACCAAATTACTTTCAAAACCCGATAAGGTTGCGGTCATATTATTAGCAATGTCAACATTGGAACGATTCGAATTCCAAATACGTAAATTTCTTGCCATTGCCCTACCCTCATTACCGGTTGTTTGGGCGGTTCCTAAGAAATAATTAACCGAAGTATTGGTTGAATTTAAAGCATTGATATTGGTAAACGTATTATTTAAAACACCATTCAAATAAAATCTTAAAATTTTATTGGTAGCATCATAACAAAATGCATAATGGTTCCAAGAAGTAAAGTTGGGAATATTAATGGTATTGCTGGTACCACTTTGATTCACAATGATCCCATTTTGAGTGCCATTTTGAGATATAAACAATGCTCGATTAGACCCAGACACACTACCAGAACCAAATTCTAAAATTGGGGCGTTACCCGTACTAACATTCGACTGAAAACGATAATAAAACTCTACCGAATAATGGCTACCCAAATTACTAAAACTTGGTAAAGACACTTGGTCGGTTGGTACGCCGCTGCCAGTAGATACTTGAGACGTTCTAACATTGAACGATACGGTTTTAAATGAATTAAATTGGTTGCGAGCAGGTACGAACAAACTATCCGTACTACTGGTAGAATCTTTGGTTCCCGCTAAACTTCGACTCGAGCTATCCACCAAATTCACCCCTTGAATATAAAAATATAAAGGTTCGTTATTTAGAACACCCGCATTATTTAAATTATAACTAAGACCATTAGAGCTTACTGCACCTGTCAAAGTATCTAATTTATTTTTATTTGTACGATAAATCGTGTCTAAAATAATCCTCCTTGAATTGCTCGAATTTAATGATTGGGCAAAAATTAAATAGTAAACGGGCGTATCATAAGGCAACACATTTAATCTTTCGGCACCTCCTTGTATATAAGCAATGGTTTGATTGGAAAGATTATTTAATAATCGCACCAATGGTCTATACGGGCGAGCAGGACGATTATACGTTAAAACAAGTACTGGCAACCTTGGAAAACTTGGACAATTTTGACCATTCAATTGTATTCCATAAAATCTTTGAGAACCTCCAACTATTTTTTGATTTGAATCTAATATTGAACCCGTACTAGGAAAACTGTACCATCGAATTTGAGTTCCATTCAATCGAATATATTTTATGGTATCATTTTGTCCAGTTAATAATAATTGCGTTGTATCTCCGGCATTAAAATAGGTTGGTTGGGAAGCTTGATTAATGGTAACATTTTTAGCTGTAATAGCCGATGTAGTACAAGAATTCAAACCATTGGCAATTATTATATAATAACTTCTGAAAGCATTGGTATCGGTATTAGGAATAACTTGGTTGGTAGCATTATTGAGTTGCCATCCGCCCGAAACCGCATTCATTGAAGTAGATTTATACCAACTATAAAGATAATTGGTTGGACCCGAACTCACGCTGGGCGTTGCTATGATTGTTTTTACCACAGTACTATTGTCAGGACTAAAACAATAGGTGGTATCTACATTATTACTAAAATTATTAATACTTATACTGGAGGGCGGATTATACACGTTTACCCTTCTAGAAAAATTAGTATATCCTGAGTCATTCGAACAACCAATTAAACCTAACGATTTAACTACGGCATAATAGTAATATTGACCTATGCTGCTAACGTCATTGGTGGTGGTATAAATTGGAGCAATGGTTTGAGTTACAAATGTACTGCTATTATAATTTGCTAAGGTGGCTTGATTAGACGTTGTTTTATACCAACGGTATATTAAATTCGAACCGACAGTTCCAGAAATTTGAAATTGCTGACCTCCGATAATTCCAAAACAGAAATTCGTATCGTTGGCAGCAGAACTGGGGCTGATATTTCCCGCCGTTAAATTATCAGATACAATATTAATTACCCCACTTAATTGAGAGGTTAGGTTTTGACAGCTCGAATTACTTGACGAATATAATGCTACATATCTCACCGATTCTAAAGTACCCGTACCTGGTTTGGTGCTATTAGAAGTTTCTGTTACTAAAATCGTTTTACAGCTTACACAGTTAAAAGCACTATCTTTGGGAACTTTATACCATTGAATGCTGGTATTTACTCCACCAGAGGTATATAAATTAAGTGCCGTAACCAATGAAGAAGGTGTAGAAATACAATAATAATAATCGCTTAATGGTCTTAATGAATCTAAAGACATTGCTTTTACAATTTGAACCCTACCAAACCAACCAAGGAAATTTTGAATAGAGTTACAACTTGAACTATAAAATAAGGCATAATACTGCGTATCTAAATTAGACGTTGGTGGTTGATAAAAATTATTAGGATTAATAATGCGAATAGTATCGTTATTTGATAAAATACCGGTTTTACTTTTATACCATAAATAGTTTACCGATGGAAAATAATTTACCATCAAATTATTTGAAGAGCCATTTTGACAATAGGTAGAAACGGAATTATTTAAGGAACCAAAATCGGCTGGCAAATATTGTTTAGTTACATTTACTTGAGTAATACTACTGGTAACAGCCCCGCTACAACTTGGCACACTGATGGTTAAATAATAATAATAGGTACCCGAATCGGAGGCGCCCGTTGGAATGGTTAATGAATCTTGATTTAAACCAACTGGCGTTTGCACACCGGATAATGGATTCCCAGTAGTATTTCTGTACCACTGATAATTAAAAGTCCGATTTTGACCTGACGGAATAGCAGAAAATTTCAACACCCCGCCTAAATTTCCTTGACAATAATTTAAAGTTGGATAGGTATTTGTACTGATACTGGGTAAGCTATACAAACTATATTTTACAATATTAGGCGTAAAACTTGAACTACAAGTAGCTGGTGCAATATCGTTTGAATAGGCAGCATAATAAAATAAGGTTGTATCTTTTGTTAAACTGGGAGTATAGAATGAGGTTGAACGAACTGAAAGTAATTGACCTCCGCTGGTACTATTTATGGTATTAGAATACCACGATAAGCTTCCATTAGCAGAAATATTCGAAGGAAACCCACGATTAGAATCTGCAATAGACGTGGAAAGCGATACATTTGAAGGTAAACATTGATTAACACTGAGCGGTTTTATCGTATCTAATTGGGGAAAATCAAAGGTAGTAAAACTAACTGGTTTTGACTGGTCGGTGCAACCATCGGTTTGAGCATTGGAATAATTTGCCGTTGCCTGAACATAATAATAGACCTTGGCTGGACGGGCTGATACATTCGGAGTATAGGTTGTAGTAGCCGTACTAAGATTCAAATTGGTTGAATTGGATAAACTTACCGAATCGGCGGTTGAAAACCATGAATATAATGGGGCTATTCCAGCATTTGATTGAATAGATAAGGCTAAATTTCCATTGACAGTAGAAGTTCTACAATACGTTGGTAAAAGTCCATTCGCTCTTTTTAAACTATCCCCAATAATAGGTTTAATATGAACATTAAATTGCCCAGAAGTACCTATGGTTAAATTTGGACAAGCTACTACACTTGAACTTACTACTACAAAATAGTAACGTGAAGACGGAATAGAATTTTGGGGTGTGATAGAATTGCTATTGGTATTTTTAACCGTATCGGTAGAGGCATTAAATGAAGTTATGGCGGTTGTATTACTATACCAAGCATATTTTAAATAATTGGAACCGCCGCCACCTGTAATTGATACACTTAGCGGATTAAATGTGGAAATATTTTGACAGACATTACCACTACTTCCAGCAATGTTAGAACTCACAGCCCTAATAGAATCTACGATGTTAAGTTCAAATAAATTAATGGGGGTTATCGCACAATTATTTACGGCAGTAAAAGTTCCGGGTATCTTGGTTGAAATTTGGGGGAAATAATAAAAAGTTCCTATCGTGTCTATTTTTGGAGAAATAGAATCTTGGGCTAAATTTCCACCTGTACTCAAGGCTATAGGATTTGAACCACTGGAAAACTTTGAATAATACCAATTAATTAAATAGCTGCTATTCAAATTAGAAGCCGACAAACTACTGCCGTTTACTGAAAAATAGCCTTTAATAGCTCGTATTCCCGATGTTAATACATTATTGCCTATACAGTAGATATTATTTATAGATGCAATGCTATCTATAACCGGTTTATTATAGACATTGATGGTATCAAAAGCACTGGTAGCTGTTTGGCAAGGACCTGAACTGATACTATCTTGAGAAATCGTATAATAATAATAAGTTGTATTGGCATTGGTTGTTTGTGGTGTATAATTATCTGCTGTTTTAGAAGTTGCTACCAAAGTTGCCCCTGTTGTAGAAGCACTTGAATTGGAAAACCATTTATAAGTTTTAGAACCAATGGTCGTTGTTTCTTGAACTAATAACTGCGAGGCATTAGTTCCGGTACAATAATATGCCTTACTTCTTTGTCCTGTTATTATTGGCGTATCATAGACCTGTATTCTACCAGCTAAAAAATAATAAGGAGTATTACAGGTTTTAGTAAAGGTACTTAAATTCAAAGTATAAATAAAACGGCTAAAATAATTTTTTAGACCAATACTATTCTCATCAGTAGTAGGACGATAGGTATTGGTATTCGCACCTGGAATAGAATCGGTAGCTTGATTGATTAAATTTGGATCTGTTTCATTAGTTCTATACCATTTAAAACTATTCGTTGCCCCATTATTCAAATTAACATTAACGGTGATAATATTCGGTAGTGTTGCTGAATTTAGACAAAATTTTCCAACACTATTACTTACAGAAAAAGTAGGTGTATCGGCTTTGTAAACATACTGGCTTGATGAAGGTGTATAAACCGTTGAACAAGCTACCACACCGTTAGAAACACTTGCTCGATAAAAATTATAACCATTTTTAACAGGTAATACGGTATTTCCATAATTCACCCCAAATCCAGGATAATTTGCACTATTGGGTAAGGTATCTGTATAACTAATTTGGCTATTTCCTCGATACCAATTATAGGTATAATCGGCACCACCATTGGTAACTGAAGCCGTTACTGAAATGGCACCCAAATTTGGACTATTTGATGGTAATAAATTACTATCTAAACAAACAATGATGGGTTGGGTATTATAATTGTTGGTTATGGTAGGTAAACGATAAATGGTATTTAATCCAGATAAAATAGACGTGGTATAACAATATTTATTTATTCCTGCCACCCCATTTCCAACGATTGAATAAAAATAATTGCTATCATATACCAATTTTCCACTTAATTGCGTATTGGGGTCAAAGCTGAATGTGGCATTGGTTTCGCCAGAAATTTCCGTTCCGCCACTTGCCCCCGATAAATTAGATTTTGTATTATACCAGGCATAATTATAATTTCCACCAACTTCAACGCTGCCCACGCTTATTCCAATTTGGGTATTCGCTGTTCCTTCATTCACACAATAACGATTGTCGTTAAATCTGGTGGTAGATAATTGCGGAAATGAAAGTACATTTAAAGCCCCGCTAAAATTACTCGTAACTCTACATTGTTTCACTCCATTAATGGTCGTTGCCGTGCCACTAATAATAACAAAATAATACAAAGTAGTATCTGAAGAATTGTAGGTGGTAATGGAAGAACCTTGACCATTAATACCCAAACTCGTGGCATCTAAATAATCGTTTCGACTAGATTTTTGATACCATTGATAACTCAAACCACTAACTCCATTTGGAAGTGTGGTAGTTACTGAATACAATAGTCCGCTTTGATTAATACAAATTGCGGTATCTTTACTTTCTGGTTGAGACGTTATTTTAGGGGCTACGGTATAAATGTTAGCAGTCGTAAAATAATTGGTATCAGTCTTACCACCGCTATAAGTGGTTACGGCTCTTATTTTATAATAGACGGTATCAACGATATTAGATAAGGTTGGCGTTATGCTCGTAGTTTGATTATCTACAACATATCCAGTACCTAAAGAAGTTGTTCCATTAACAGCACTAATGCGTTGCCAATTAAAGGTTACCGTATTCTTAGTTGCATAATTATTAGAAAAACCACTAAAATAGCTTATTCGCAAACTGTCGCTTGAAGTTATGGTATCGTTCGGACAATACGTTTTCTGTATTGAAAGTGGTGTGGTATTTAAATAATTTACAATACTTATATTTCCGGAAGTATTGCTCGTTACTTTACAACCAGCAGCATCAGTTACCACAATATAATATCTGAACCAACTAGTGTCGCTATTTTTAACGATCAAATTAGAATCATTTATATAGGTAACAAAACGATTATTATTACTACTTAAATTGCTAATTAAACTATCGTTAAAATACCATTTAAAAGCATTACTAGCAATAGGGTTGGTACCTTTAACATATTTAAAGCTTAGGTTTTTAGTCGTTTGGTTAACGTGATAAACGGTATCCGTAGCATTATTAATGGTGATTTTTGTTGGCGTATTCACATTGATTTGGAAAGCCGTTGAGAGACTGGTTAATGCTGGAACGTTTAGTGTTTTAACTTGCACCGTATAGGTTCCAATATTTAGGAATTGGGTTGGAACGCGTAATACTAAATTTAAATCCGAACCAGATGCTAAATTATAACCCGCTAAGTCAAAATTTGTAGCTACTAAATTTTGGTCTAAAAAACTAACCCTAAATGCTGTAATGGTATTCCCTGCGTTAAACCCAATGATATTAATATTTAAAGAATCGGTAACACCTTGACAAAAATTAAAACGATCTAACCCGCTGATGTCTAAACTATTTGCCGTATTAAAATTGATAAGTAGTTTGCGTTTTTTATAACTATCCGTCTCTGCCGCATAATCCACCGTCGTATTAATGATGTCATTATATCCATTATTATCAATATCATAACTAGCTAACTGAAAACGTTCAGGTTGATTTAATCTTCCTGAAGTTGTAGGATTTGCATTAATTGACAAGGTATAAGGTGAAGACCAACTAATTGCCGAATTTGTTCTAAAAGTATCTAAAAATATTTTATATAAAAAGTTTCCATTAAAATTATTATTTCCACCAGTATTAAACTGGTTGGTAATAAAAACCAAGTCTAAAAATCCATCCCCATCCATATCGGCATAATTATTACTATAAAATAAATTAGTACCGGTTGTCCCAGGTTGATTAGGAATTGTAATTGTATCTAAATTACCTAAATAAGGTATATTTTGAAAATAATCATGCTTCCACACACTTCTATTGGTTACAGGTCCAACTTGTCCTACAACAGTGGCATTAGAACCACCAAAACTTCCCGTATTTCCACTGTAAAATTCAGGAACTCCAAAAAAATTAAAATTTGTTAAATACCCATTATATGATAATCTGTTGGAACCTGGCCAACCCCAATACGTCCTACGATTAATTTTTTTATAATTAAATTGAGCGGGTGTGTTTGAGTACCAAGCATAAGCAATTGGAACTATCCCCCAACCATTATTGTCAAAAGTAGTATCCCATTTATTATTATTTCTTAAAACATAATTAAATTTTTTAGGTATAAAATAATAATTAGAATCTTGTTGGTTATTTTGTACCCCCCAACTTACTAATAAATCGAGTTTTCCATCATTATTCAAGTCGGCTAATTTTAAATCTTCTCCTCCTAAATAAAAAGGTCCTTGATAAATTGTTCTGGGAACATAGGTAAGATTAGAATTTCCAAAATTATCTGGTACCGCATTACCACTTCCCGTACTATAATTACCAAAAGGTGTTAATGATATACTTGAAGAACATGGTGACGATGAAATGTCTGGAGTACGTCCCCATGGATTATAATTGGTATTACCGGTACCAAGATTAAAGGTAGCGTCGTTAAAAATGCGGGCTGTATCGAAAAAATTCAAGGTGCCTGGGGTGGATGTTTTATTTGAAAAATAATACAGCGTCCCCGAAGTATAGCCTAAAGCCACAATGTCGGGCTTGCCATCGTCGTCTAAGTCAGCCACCTTCATATTGGCTATAACTTGATTGAGTTCTAAAGGTCCTGTACGTCTGTTTAATACATTATTTTCAAGCGTAAAACTATTCTGGGACGAAGTAAAGGTATCGGAAAAAGGTAACATCCAAGTAAAATTAGGAATTGACAAAGTTTTTACTGGCTGCGTCCAAGGAAAAGTTGGACTAGGAGTATTGGTGCTACGGGTTACAATTCCGTTTAAAATAGAAATACTCGAACCTGATGAATTATTTTTGAAAATCATAATTTCGGCCGAATCTTTTAAATGAGACCCATCTTGTCCTAACAATGGAATATTTTCTTTCGCTGAAGCAACATGATTGCTCCCGTTTGTATAAGTAGAACAGGTGTTGGATATATTAGAATAATAATCATAACCTGTTATCCCTACATACAAATAAGCATTCGTATTAGTAGGGTTGGTTATTCGATTAGACGAGCCTATTAAAGCTATAGAATTTATTCCATCAGCAATCCGAATGTGGGCACCTAAAACTAAATCGAGTTTGCCATCTAAATCCATATCTTCGGCAAACAAACCCATTAATTTTTGAATAGGATAATTAACAAAACCCGTAATAGGTATAGGTCCTGAAAAACTTATATTACCATTGGTTGAGGTGTTTTGATAAGCATAAATTCTCACAAAACGATTAGAATAATGCCCAGAATTAGCAACTTGGGTTCCGTCATAATCGTAAATACCTTGCGTAGTACTATAATAACTATTAGAATCGAAATAATAGGGTTCGGCTGGAATAGAAGAGGTAGGTAAATTTCGCATCGTTGTACCAAAAGCAGCTAAACTCGAGTCAATCGCTACAATAATGTCTAACAAACCATCATTATTCATATCGGCTAATTCTATACTGTGAATATAACGAGTATCCGTAGCCGTACCTGTTCCAATGGTCGTCAGGTCTATTGGTGTAAATTGCCTTACTCCAGATGAAAAATCATTCCTAAAAACAGTTACCCTTCCATAAGTATAATTCAATTCTTCTCCTGTACCAGTCGAGCCTCCAACAATAATATCAATTTTTCCATCATTATTTAAATCTCCAAATTTGGTATTGCTAAAATTAAAAAAAGGCGCATACCGTTGAATAGGTCCATTGTTTGCGGTATTAAATCGGGTATTCACAATATTTCTATTTTCAACCAAAGCACCCCTATTTGCAAAAACCCCTGTAAGATACGTGGGTGTACTATAATTTACCCCAAAATTATTTTTATTATACTCCCGATAAGTTCCGTTACTGGTTGCCAAATCTCGATAAAAAGTATCCGAAAGATTGGTAGAGGTGTTAAAACTAGGATTTTTGATATATGATGGACTAAAATATTGGTTGGAACGCACCATGAATTTACTGATAGAATCTATAATTGTAATTCGGCTGTACGCTGCCCCAAATGGAACTCTAACTTGTAAAGCCGTAGCGGTTGAAGTAGCCAACACCGTTCCCCTTACGGGTCCAAAATAAACTTTGTAACGAGTTAAGGTATTGGTGGTGCTAAAATTAGTGCCATTGATTGTTAAAATTTGACCAATAGCTACGTTCGTACTGGAAAGACTTGTAATAGTTGGATTTTGTGAAAATGAAACGGTGTTATTCAAAAAAATAAAACATAGAATTATTGCAAAATAAAAGGAAAAATTTTTTATTTTTTTTATTAACATACAATAAAATTCATCCATATTTCTTTCAAAATATAGAATTAACTAACAAAGGTAAATATTTTGGCTAAAAATTTGTAAAATTAATATATAATAAATTGTTAAAGTTTGTTAAATTTTTAAGAATTAGGACAAATTAAAAACGTTTTGTTAAACATTTGTTAAATCATACTGAAAAAATTAAGATAAAATAGACTGTCCAATATTACATTGTAAACATTTTTTAAAACGACAATATTCGTTAAAAAGTTCCACAAATGCCTGCGAGTCGAAAGCAGATTGGTGCGCTATTTTTTGAGCAGTAAAAATACGCGTGATGGCATGGTCTTCTTTACTACATTGTTTCAGTAATTCTAAACATTCCATTTTGCCTTTATAATCGTGATAATAACTGTGATAAGAATATCGTAAACTAATAAAAGCATTGATCAAAATCCTATGCACCAATTGTTCGCCCATTTTTGACGGAATTTTAGCATTTGTTGGGTGGTCAAATTGATAATGGTTTGCCCAATATTCATGAGATGTCCATTTATTAAAAAATGTACAGTCATTATGGCTTTTAGCAGAAATAATTGCCGAAAATAATTGACTATTTTTCATAAAACCATCGGCTAATTGCGATAAGCGAATGGTTGGAAAAGATACGGGTCTCATTCGCATAAAATCGGGTGGATATTGTAAGGGTGTAAGTTGGTGTTTTTGGGCATAAAATTGATATTCTTTGAATAATAATTTTGGATACTCATCCTGATAGTCTTTATGCAACAAAAGGGCTTGCCCATATAATATGGCTTCTATAGCGGTACGATCAGTTTTATATTGCCAAAATAACTTTAATGGTGTTATTTTTATTAACTGCTCAAAATGCGTACTATTTATTTGACCCGCCATTAAACTTGCCACATACAACCAAGCCACTCGCTCCCAATCATGTTGAAAATATTCTAATAGCTGTTTAATTAAAACATATTTCTGTTCTAAACGCTCCAAAACCAAGGTTTCTTTCCACGGAATCCAACGCATCGGGTTCACTGTTGACGCTAAATATTGACAAGGTAATTTGTATTCCTTCTCTTGTAATAATTTATATTTTATCAATAAATGTTTTTGCACCAATGGTTCTAAATGTAAGGTTGGAATTTCTTGTTGACGCGAATCTTGAACGCTAACATCGTTTTCCCAAATCACGTGTAAAATAACTTTATCAAACCGTGGGTCGTGATGGTGTTGGTGTTTATACCAATCACTCGCTCGAATATGAATTTCAATTGAACCTACCCAAATTAATCCCTGATATTGAATTCGAGCTTGAATAAAATCGGGTCCTTGATTCTTGTTCAAAAATCCAGTTTGAATAATCTCCAAAGGCTTACCCGATGTGGTTTTTAACTCCTTTACATCAAATAATTTTTGTTGCCAAATAAATTGTAATAGTTCTTCTTTCATACATTGATTTTTTTATGCTAAATTAAAATTTTATTTGATACCAAAATCACGTATTTATACCTAAGTAAAAATACGTAAAAAGTGAAAGTATAAATACTTGTTTTAAAATTCAATTTATCTTGTATCTTTGCAGCCAAATATTTAATTAATTTAAATGAAAATAAAGATACACAACCTAAACCAATTATTAAATACAAGGAATCCTGCATTCATTGTTATTATTTTATTTTTGTTATTATTTTATTGTCAATGCCAAACCACCACCGTTTTCGAAAAAGAAGCCTTCAATGCTGTATTTGAACGCTATCAAGTCCAAGGAACTTTCGGTTATTTAAATAATGCATCGGGAAATTTTTATATTCATGATTTATCAACCTTTCGCGATAGCCCAAAAAGCGTTGGAAAAAGCCTTTTATTATTATTAGATTTAGAAGCTATTGATGTAGGATTATTATCCAACACTCAAGAAAAATATTTTTCATTGGAAAACCATACTGATAGCAACTCTTCAAATTTTTTATCTTCCGACCAATTGCTCCATTCGATACCTTTTCTACAATTTAGAAAAATTCAAGATAGCTTGCATTATGGTAAGCCCTTTGAATTAGCTCAATACCAGACCAGCTTTGTTGAGCATCATTTAAAACTGACCGCCGATGAACAATTGGGTTTTATTAAGAAACTTTATTTTAAGCAACTTCCATTTCAAAAAAGAACCCAAGACCTCATTAAATCGAAATTTATCAGCTATACAGATTCTATCCGCAGCTACCATTATTTTATTAGCTCTGAGCCAGACTCCAACCAAACTTACTGGATTATGGGCTGGGTTGAAGAGCAAGCCCATCCTGCATTTTTTGTACTTGCATTCAACAATGCTCCCCACCTAAAAAACTTAGCAATTATACCATTTTTAAAAGAATTAATCTCCAATATTTAGTTATGCAATTATATTGTTCATCTTTTACTCAATATCAGCGATTACCCACTCGCGAAGTAACTATTGGCAACCTCGTTATGGGCGGTGGTCAACGAATTTTATTACAAACTATGACCACTACGCCAACCTTAGATACCAAAGCCACCGTTGCCCAAATTTTACGTTGTATTGAAGCTGGGGCAGACTTAGTACGTATTACAGCTCCTAGTAAAAACGAAGCCCAAAATTTAGAAAATATAAAAAAAGCCGTCCGTAAAGCCGGATTTCAAACACCCTTAATTGCCGATATTCATTTTACACCGAACGCCGCCGAAATAGCCGCCCGCTTGGTAGAAAAAGTTAGAATTAACCCCGGAAATTTTGTTGACCGTAAAAAATTTGAATTTATTGAATATACTGAAAATGAATACCAGCAAGAGTTAGAACAAATTGCTCAAAAATTTATTCCTTTATTAAAAACCTGCAAAGAGTACGGAACAGCTTTGCGAATTGGCGTCAATCACGGTTCTTTAAGCGACCGTATTATGAGCCGCTTCGGCGACAACCCCATGGGTATGGTGGAAAGTGCTTTAGAATTTATAAGAATTGCCCGTAATGATAATTTTCATAACATGGTTATTAGCATGAAATCGAGCAACCCTGTGGTTAT